>Ga0307514_10003060_pt1 | contig 16487 bp, 22 predicted proteins | sample 16_EM_MG_FD_203088 | JGI IMG/M metagenome (GOLD analysis project Ga0307514, IMG submission 203088) | Populus trichocarpa ectomycorrhiza microbial communities from riparian zone in the Pacific Northwest, United States - 16_EM | ecosystem: Host-associated > Plants > Roots > Unclassified | place...
CCGCTGAATTGGATGATCGATGATATGCGACCTCAAGGTACCTTGAAAGTCTAGGGAAAAGACGGGACAACACAACCGTGTTAGCTTCGACGGCCGCCATAAACACCCCAGGCTGTTCGGCCGGTGGGCTTTGTATTCGACCACTTGAAGGAAGAAACTTGATTTCGAATGGGAATAAAATGTCTCCCGGTCCGAGTGGAATCCACGCGACCACGGATCACCTTTCTTGTGTCGGGTGCGCGAGTCAGGAGGACGCTGTATGAAGAGAAGACACGCTGCTCCACCGGGGCTACAGATTAGACAGGCAGAGTCAAATAAACGTTAGCGAGAGTGTTAACTTACACGGAATATTGGAGCAAGCTAACTTTTATAAGTATTTCAACCACGCGCTTCTTACCAGTGATGGTCGAGTTTCGTTGACTGTCCTTGTGGTTTGAAGTGGTCATGAGGTCGATTTTTACGATAACCGAGTCAAGGAGCATCCAAGACCACACTGATACCTCGGACGAAAGATTCAACAACGAAGACCCGGCCACAACTATGGTTTCAGGATGTGGTCAGTCGGTCAGACTTGCCCGGACCGATCGGGAATTACCTCCGGTTGTAACCCGTTCCCACGATTGGAACCGGGGCTGTTTTTGCCGAGAATGGAATACCTCGAAATATAGGAAAACAATCGAGCATCGTATCGACATGTAACATCAGTAAAATCGCCAGCTGGTCGCGAAGGGACGCGAAGGTCATCAGTAACAGGACCACCAACTTATTTTTCCCACCAGCTAAACACGACGTGGAAATAAGCGAGAAAAGTGGGTGACTGTCCCCAGGTCTGTACAGTGGTGCAGACGAGTCTAGATGAATATCAATTGCCTCGGCTAGTGGCACCCTTATACGACGGATATCCATATTGATATCCCTAGTCCGAGGGACAGTCACCCAGTGTGAAAAAAAGCATTTTTCATTGTTTCTGATGAGGTATGCGGGTCACGTACCATCATTTCGAGTACACGGGCCCGGAACGCTGCGCTTTGGCTCTATAAATTTTTGAGCAAAGCACGTCGATGTCGATTATGTTCACGAAAGACTGGCTGAACATCCGGTAACTCGGTAGAAAAAAGGCGCTGCGGATAATAACACCAAACGAATGCGAAGATGTTGTGGTGTCCGTTGAGGTTTAGGGGGTGGAGGAACCTTGTTCCCGGTGCTCTACGAGTCCCGGGTCTTACAGTTTTTTTCATTTACCTCCGTCCTGCAAAAAACGAAAACAGCGGGCAGTCGTGTGAAACGTTCTCAGGATCACATGGCGGGGATGGTGACCAATGGCGTTGTCAGTGATGAGCAACACGGCCGCTCTTTCAAGTGGTTTCAGTGAGGATGGATCAAGCGTGTCGGACATTACGCGTAGAGGGTTGAACGTTGACGGCCCGTCACCGCAATATATGTGGTGGCAGCAGACGTGAATCGGCAAGCGAAACATCCTGTGGATCGAACCTCAAGCCCGCGCGCACTTTCCAACGGGCGTTTCGAAATGTACGCGATGGCTATCGCCTGGCCTGAAAAGATTAAGCTTGGTTTGAGACCAGGGACGAGTAAGTAGCGATTGGCCCTTGGTGACATATCGTAATAGTTGGCCTCTCTTGGCTCTAGAGACAATCAACAATTCAAGTGATGCGGCCCCTGCGCTGCACAGTACTGCAAGAAGACGCTCATTCACTCGTCTGAGCATTAACGCCTGGTAAAATAACTTTAGGCGGGGTGAACCGATTGTTGAAGCTGTCTTCGACACGTCCCACGATCCATACGTGAAATTCCGCGGGAGGAACTCCGCATTCATCAATGTCTCAGATCTCAACGTTGACCTCCTAGGGGGCTATTCCATCACGAAATATTTGAGGGCATCCGGAATCAAGTATTTATCAGAGATCCTGTATTGGTAGAAAGATCCCAGAGGTCGTGCGCGATACCCCTCTAGTAGAAGCTACAACGCAAAGAATTTCGTCCAAACTTCAGATTCCAAAGGCGAAGGTGTTAATAACCCTCTCCAAGGCTTCCGTGACTGGATCCACTCAAACCGAGGGAACCCGTGGATCGATGGGGTGACAACGTGAGCGGTGCAGCACTTCACTGTTGACAAGCTTGCATTATGGCATCACGAACGGCGTCGATGCCAACATAAGGGTACTTTGCCGTCGAAGTAACGATTGGGTTCAAGCACGTCGGGGCAGCTTCGGCGATATCCTTCATCATCTGTGCAATAGAACTTGTGAGCTTCTGGTCCGGAATCGTATCGGCCTTTGTGATTATCGCCTGAAGGGTGAACTTGAGCCCCGCGGAAGCCTGTACACGTTCGTCGAGTGATTGCAACATCATGGCGTCGACCTCGTTGAGGCCATGTCCGCCGTTAAAGAGGATAAAGATCCGTCTTAGCCTTATAGTCCCCCAGTTAGGTCTTGAGATTGGCCTGGACTGGTAGTCGCTCACTCTTTACGATTGTCGATGTAGTGGTCGAATAGCTCACCCCACTCTGGACGACCTCTACCACCATAACCTGGAGCGTCCACCAAGACAGCTTTTCCCGGCGCTTTTCCAACTTGGTAAAAGTTGAGGGTCTTCGTATGACCCTGTGATCTGGTTGAGTGGAAAGGATGAAGGCATCGAGGAAAAAACCATACCGGTTTCTTGCTCGTCCGGAGTAAATCCCTACGACCGAGAACCGCGTTCAGGAGAGACGATTTACCCACGTTCGCGCGTCCAGTCACAATGACCTGAACGGTTCGTTAGGGAACGAGGGCATCATGAGATATATTTTCCCTCACCTCGGGGACACCATGAAGCTTTGGAATTGAAGTAGCCGACGCAGCAGCAGCAAGGAATTGGGCGTGCTGGGGGTTCGAGAAGATGTTCACCGTCTTTCTCGTTCCAGTCGGGATGATCATCAACGTCGGAAGCGAAATGCGTTCGCGACGGAGCGCCCGTACTTTGTTTTTCCATCTCCCCCGGCCACAACGACGACCCAAGATCGGAATGGTCGCGGACCCCGAAGACATCACCAGCGCCGGTGAGGACTCGTCGACCGATGACGATAATGCGTCCCAGACAACCGAAGATGATCCTCAAGTCCCTCAACCCCAACCCCCGACGAAAGAATCCACCAACTGCCCTCCACAACCACCTCCGTCGGCGACTCTGAGGGACATCCCGAGATATGAGTTGACTCATACGATGTCTGGACACACGCAGTCCATTTCTGCCGTAAAGTTCAGCCCGGACGGGTCGTTGCTGGCTTCATGTTGTATGTGCTTTCATAAACCTTTCGAGGCCGAAATGAGAAAAATTTAAAAGACCCTTTTTTGTTTTCGTGGACTTGCTGACTAGCCGGGGACAAACTCGTGAAGATCTGGTCTCCACACACTGGACAGCTTGTGAGAAACTTGACGGGACACTCGAAAGGTTTATCGGACATTGCTTGGTCTTCCGATAGCGTCTTCCTCGCCTCAGCATCAGACGATGCTACGGTTCGGATATGGACCGTGGACACGGTGTGCCTCTTTTTTTTTTCACCGCACACTCTAGATAGCCTTGATGGATTGAAAATAGGGATTGACCACCAAAATCCTGAAAGGTCATACCAGCTATGTATTCTGTGTGAACTATAACAGCGCTTCGGACAAACTCGTATCTGGTTGCTGCGATGGCGACATCAAGATTTGGGATGTTACCAAGGGTGAGTTCACCCATCGTGTGGTTCTAGCTCAACTCAACTCAATGTTTCAACGTCTAGGCAAGTGCCTTAAGACCCTTCATGCGCATCTAGACTACGTCACTGCCGTGCACTTCAACCGGGATGCTAGCTTTATTGTTTCTTGTGCCTGTGATGGGCTGATGTAAGTAGCAGAAATACCCTTTCCTCAAGATATTGCGGCCAACGCGCTTTCGACAGCCGGATCTGGAACTCTACGACGGGGCAGTGTCTCAAGACCCTGGCGGAAAGTCAGAACGCGATCTGGTAGATCCTCGCTTCATTTACACAACCAGGGTTTCGCTTTAACCCCAGTCCCACAGCCAATACGTTCAATTCTCACCCAACTCAAAATACATCCTCTCCACTGCACACGACCACGCTATTCGGTTGTGGGACTACCAAACCTCTCGTTGCCTCAAAACTTACACCGGTCATCAAAACTCCAAATATTGCATTGTCGCTTGCTTCAGCGTGACCGGTGGAAAGTGGATAGTTTCGGGCAGTGAGGATGGCAAAGTGTATTTGTGGGATTTACAGAGTAGGGAGATTGTGCAAGTTTTGAAGGGTCACACCGGTACGCGCTCTTTTGTTGCTCATTTCGCTCCGTTCCCTCTTTTCTTACCGCGCGGATCCATCGAATCGATAGATGTGGTAGTCTCCGTTGCGGTGAGTTCCGTCCTAATCCCTCCCTCACAACCCGCTATCCATTCCCTCAAACTCTTCAGACACATCCACAACAAAACATGATCGCTTCCGCGTCGATGGAATCCGACCTCACAGTACGAATATGGGTCGACAAAAGTTCTGCATGACTTTAAAACATCCCCCACCAGCGACCCCTTCATCATGTTTACTTATTCTCGCTTCGGGTCATTTCTGTTGACCGTAAATGCCAAGGCTGCATAAATTACTATCCGAGAGTTGTACATGTAATTGTAGCTATAGCACCATCCAACTTAACAATGAAACGAGAGAAATGGTCGCGTAAAGAGTTGGGCGCACGCCACAAAGAACTCCTACGTGTGCCATCTATTTGACTGGTTCGGCGGTCATCAGATCTAAACAGATATCGCGAGGGGAACGTCAGAATCCAAAGGACCAACTAGAGATACGAAGCAAGGAAAAGCCCACGAACCTTTGGCAACCTCCTTCTGGTCCTCCGTCAACCCCGAGTCATGAGCCTCCAAAAACGCATCAACCTCATCCATGACCGCATCGTCTTCGCCCTCAAAGTCTTCGTCGCTATCTAAATCTTCCTCTTCGTCTTCGTCTTCATCCTTCGCATCGTCGATCGCAAACGGTGTCCTCTCCATGGCCATGAGTGCCGCATTAGCCGCTTTGACGATGGGTAAAGGCGAGAATTCCGAATGCATTGCCGAAGCTGGCGTGAGAGGTGTTCGTGGGTCGACCGTCAAATGACCCGACTTGGGCGGAGTGGTCGAAACGATTGATAATGTGGAAATCGATGCAGCGGACGACGTGCCGATCGAAGATTCAGTTTCTTGAGCGTCGAGCGACGCTTGCGAGGCAGAATGACGCATCGAAGGAGTGAGCAGGCTTTCACGAGCTTTGGGTTCTTCTAGAGTGGTGTACCGGCCAATGGCTGGCATGTGCTCGATCTTGTGCTTCCCGATCGTCCGGCCGACCCCGTCGGACAACTTGTGGAAAATCTTTTTGTTATCGTTTGTAGCGATACTGGACCACATCCCACTGAGGAAGCTAGAGTTGGAAGTGGGGAGTTCTTCCAACGGTGTAGGCTCCAACCTAAATGTTCCCGAGAAGTCTTGACCGAAGAAGGATTCAAGTACCTCGTCCGCCAGCACGACCATCCTAAATCTAGAGCGGGGGAACACAAACACTCAGAGAACGTTTCTCAGTTTTTCGGATGCGCAGTAGAACGTACGTAGCGAGGTTCAAGTAGGGTTGGTTCGACTCGATCTGTGGTGTTGTACCGTCCGAGTCAGGGGATCCCCCAGAAGTCGTCTCGGGCAACAAAGCGTCACCATACTCGAATGCGTTTGACATAAATCTACTGATTGCGCCAAGGTACGCATCCCCAACCTCATGCCTAAAGATGAACTTGAAAAGGACTCCGTCAGCCATGGGCGTCCCACAAGTCTGGGGTGTCGCGAGGGAAGGAACGCTCACAAGCATAGATTCCGAGAGGACGAGGACCTCATCCTTCGACAAGAATCCATCCTTATTTTTGTCATGGATATTGAAGAACCATTCGATGTTATCCATGAGGTCATTGAACATCACTCCGTCCAGCCCGGAAATGAGATCCTAGAGCCAGTGTCAACATCGCAATCCCACCACGGAAAAGGTAAATCTCGATGCACCTGGAATGAGAGGGACCCCCTGTAAGATGTGTCCCAGAAGGCGAACAGCCGATCGATAAACTCGTGCTCGACTGTCTCCCTGTCCACTCTCGTCTAAAGGCCCAGTTTAACCCCTCCAAAAAAGTGACTGATCAGAACACCCTACCTGGAATGCATTGTGCACAATCTTATCGTCTCTGGCCCAGGTGACAACCTCACCGATGAATTTCCGGAACGTCGGCAACCCAATTCTCGTCTCCGGCTTCTCTTCGTGTCCATCCTTGGTGACAACCAACAACGCATCAGCATCCCTCCCGCTCAGACTGCCATCCTTTACCCCATGAGGTACGGCGCATATAGCGTTATACCACGCGTCGTACACAAGACCGGCCTGCTCTTTCGAGAACCGTTCGAGGGATTTGAGATTTCGGACGGCAGCACGTTTGGAAAAGGATTCGATGTTGTGGACAATCTCTCCGCGGTGCTTGCGTCGCTCAGCTTGGATAGACTCGTCGGTGATAACGACGAATTCACGGAACGAGACGAGGAGAAGTTCTTGGAATCGCGTAATGGCTCGCGCCCGTGGGTCCGGGGAGTTCGGATGGGCGGAACCCCCCAACGACGAGAAGTAGTCGCGCATGAGACTGAATGGGGGATTAATCTGCATCTGCTGGAGTTGTGCTTGGGTCCTCACTGAATGAAACCACCGTCATCTTGGATCTGGAGGAGGGCTTCGCCGTTGATCTTCAAGATTGCTACGGTCGCCGGTCAGCGCATATACCCAGGGAAATGATCGAGGATGCCCACCAAGTCTAGTGTGAGAGCGTTAGAATAGCGACGAGGAGTAAGATCGAGACCCTTACCCCACTTGGAATGGCACCTTGGGTCCCATACAGAAGAAACAATCGATGATTCTAAACGCGAAAACCATTGGCATGCTGTTAATAAACCTGGGACCAGCGTGTCAATTGAGCTGTAATTTCGCATGGGAAAACCGCACTCACAGACTCAGGAACCACGGTAATGAAGCGACGGATAGTTGGACATCAACCTCTTGGAAATGTTCGTGGATGGTCGGTAAACACCGCTGAACGAGTGATTCGAACACCCGTTGATCCAGCAGGGTGCCGTGCATGGAAGGGCTATAATAGCCCGGCAGAAGACGATCACAAATCACTTGGAGAAGCCAAAAACCTTGCTCTTCTGATGTGTAGCTGAGAAATCAATCAGTGGGTGCGTGGTGGGAACGAGTGACATGGCTTACATCAAGATCGCTGCAGCGAGAATATTCATGGCCTATTGTTCGGGAGTTTCAGCTATAAGCCATGAAAAACAGGTGACACTGTTACCTGACAATATCCGGTCTCAGGGTTTTTGAATGAATAAGCTCGTAACACCCTCCTGAGCGCATCGATCCCCTCGGGGTTCTGATACGCCAAATATTCAGGCAAACTTCTATGTAGATCTTTTTCAATCTCTTCGGTGCTTGTGGTCGTACGCCCCTTGTTCTGACTAAGTATTTGTCGGTAGACGCCCGGGCTCGCAAACCGGAGGTAGATGGAGCCGGAAAGTGTTTCCCACATCTCTCCCCTGAGGCGATTTGGAAGACCGACCTGTACCAGCCTGGTACATTGGGGGTACCGTAGGAGAGTGAGATTTCGACCGTGTGCTAAAGAAAGAAGCGCTGTCAGCCGACAGTAGACAACGGCGAACGCATATAGCCAACTTTCGAGATATTGTGTCCAAAGCTTAGACTTGGAGGCCTCGCGCAACCTAACAAAAAGTCAATGGGGAATCGTCTAATAAGATAGGTTTGGATCATTACTTTTTGGGATCCCCAGGAAACTTGAAACGGTGTCCCAACCCAGTATGGTATGTGGGTTGATTGCCATCCATGGTCTTTGACTCCTTGTCTTCTTCCTGGTCCTGTTCTTTGACCATAGACGCGGACATGGATGTGGAAGAGGCGACGAGGGATTCGGAGTAACATGTCTTGACGAAGGTCTTGAGGGTCTTCATCTGTCCCTTGGACAACTCAACCTTTAGAGCCTCTTTGAGTAGAGTACAGAAGAGGTCGGCGGTGGGACGCAAAGATGTCAATTGGACGATCTGGAATCGCGATGTCGGGATTAGGAGATGTGTCGTGCGTTCGATGGACATACGAACTCACGATCTTGGTACCGTGCCATAAGGTGAAGCTGAGCGCATATATACCAGCTCGAGCGTTGAGCTTCTCCACTCTCCGAATGGCGGCAAGGGGGATGCTGAACCTTGCGGATTTGCGATCGAGTGAGGCGAAAGTGAGGAACGGCGGGAGCAGATAGAGTTTCCCCGCCTACGGACATTGATCCATGGGTGAGCTACGTGGATTGGGAAAAGGGCGGGTCTGGTGCAGCACTCACGTAGGAGTCTTCCTGGCCAGGAGCCCCCAGACTGAAGATGGCGTTAATGTCGAGAGACTCGAGATTGGCATAGGATTCGTCCGGTGGTTTCCCATCTGCGTTGGGGAGGGCGAAGAAGAGCTGAGTGAGCTGTTCTTTACCTGGTTCCTTGAAGTTTCTGAGCTGAGAGGCGAAGGCGGCCATGTTCGTCGAGGACGCAGGTGACCCCGATTCGTTCGCTCACTCGCTCGGGTTCCCCGCTCAGACAGCGACAAGGTCGAGGGCGCAATTTGCTTATGTAATCTCGCACTCACCTCTTTCCCCTTCGACGCGCAAAGATTATGGGTATCAAGCATTTCGACAGTGAGCGATATCCGCCCTAAGACTGACCATAAACTCACACAACGACCAGACTATCTCACAGGAGGGAAACACATCCAGTCTTTCCCGCTCTCCGTCCTCTCAGACACGAGGCTCGGAATCGACGCAAGTTACTACCTCCAGTCCATCTACGAGAATCCGCCCGGAAAAGAACCTTTGCTCTCTGCAACCGGCGGTCTTCCCCTCGCCATTACCCAGCGCATCGAAACCGACCTCAGAACCCTTGAGAAGCTCCGAATCAAACCCGTCTTCGTTTTTTCCGGCCTCATCCCACAAAAGCGTTGGAAGCATGTCCAGCCACACCTGATGCACGAACAGAATGAAGCTTGCAGGGACAGAGCCAATGCTTGGAGCCGCTACGAAGCTAGCCAGGAGGATGCCGCCACCAAGTTGTTCGAGGTTCGCTCAGGTCTTCATCAGTGGGACCTTTGGCGTATGGTTCTCCGCATTTTCCGCCACAGGAACGTCGAGTTTATCGTCGCTCCATATTTGGCGTGGGCTCAGGTAAGTGTGATCTATTCATAGTGCAATTTTTACTTGGTCTGACGACCAGTCGCGTCCTCTAGTTGATATACCTGCAACGTCATCCGAAATCATATATCCACGCGATCTACGGTCCAACCGACGCCCTCCTCTACCCTGGAGTCGACAAGCTCATAATATCCATTGACCTCCTGGCAGTCGAACCGACCTTCAGCTACGTCTCCAAACGGAATATCATGAACGACCTCGGCGTCACCGAAGAGAATTTCCTCGATATCGGCATCCTTGTCGGCTTCGATCACTCTCCCCCCTTCCCCCCGTCGATGCACGAGCAAGGTCTGAAAGCAACCGTCGACATGGTTAAATACTACAAATCCGGTCAGGCAGCCGTAGCCGCCTTCGGTGATCATCCCGCCGTGAAAACCACCCAATATCCCGATCAATACGCCCGCAGCCGAGCGATGGTCAAATATTCCCTGATCCTTTCATCTGAAGGTACAGTTTTACCACTCCCCCTCGCGATCACCACCTCCACTCCACCCTCAAACAGCCAGGGCAACAACCATCACCCGCCTCCCCATCACCATCCCACAGCCGCGGACATACCTTCCGATCTGCACGAGATTTTCACCCACCGCCTGCCGGACGAAATCTACTATTACCTCTCTCGTGGCCTCCTTGGGCCCCAGGCTCTTGTATGGTTAACCACAGGTCAGATCAATGAAGGGCCGCCCCTGGATAACGGTGACACGACCGAGTACAGGCGTTTCGTCAAAGAAGTCATCACTGAGGGTCAGACTGGACCTCGGGCAACTACTTTGGCATTGATCAGTAGCGTGTGCCACAACTTCTGGACAAACAGGAAGGTCATACCCTACTTTTGGTTCGAACAACCGACGAGCCCTACCCATCACACAAAAGCGGTTGTTGCACACAATTCGCCTCAGACATCACAACTCGTGGACCGAGTTGGGGGGTGGATGGTACCTTCTGCACTCGTAGAAGAAGAATTGAGGAGACAGAATGTGAGTGTTTGGTGCCACACGTTCGTCCTCCGACGCTGATTGAGTTTTATACAAAAGTCTTCAACGATTGATTTCGCTCTGTGTCTCGGCGCAACTGCTGCTGAAAAACTCGCAGCGCGCACCAAGGTCAAGAACACTGGGCCTCTGGAAAGGAAGGACGAAGTTGTTGCTAATGTGATTTGGCGTTTCCTGGAATTGCGAGGGTGAGCCCACTTTTCCATTCCGCTGCGTTGACGTGCTCAGGCGCCTATGTTTTGTCTTAGGTTCCTGATTAATTCCCACGTCCACTCGCCGCTGGCGCGAGCAATGTATACCGCCGTCCGGATAGCACGGGTGACCGACAAATTTCAGGATTCACTTTACCTGTTCTTGGAGCTTATTCGGGCTGGAGTGATGCATGGGCACCTCTGGTCCCACCGCGCATTCAGCGGCGGACCGAGTTTCGGAACTGGTGAGTGATCGTCCGATCTCGTCGCTTTCTCATCTACGGCGTATGGGCGCTTTTTGTGGGCGTAGCCGTTTTCGCTTCCCCGTCTTGCCTTTTATGATTTTTCGCTTTGCTTTTCCCCCTGGGCGTTTGTCCTTATCGGATTACTGATTTACGACTACAGACGATGAGAAGTCGTGTATGTTGTTGGTTATGAGGGTGCTCAGTATTGTCCCTCTCAACTTCAAGGTGCGTCACTTCACGGCCGGGCAATAGCCTTACCTCACATACACTCCTACTCGTGTTGGGTTTGATTCCGGAACCCACAGGCACAGGCATGGTCAGCTCCACTCTCTCGGGAGCTGCTCGTCTTCAATTCGTTCATTCGATCACTTTCCCGTTCACTCCGGACGCTTTTGGAAGTCACCACACTCAACATGCTTTTACGCGGGGATGTCCGACGGGCGCGGGACGACCTGTTGGACATCACTCTTTCATTACCTTTCCAGACGGAAGTCAACACCGGATTCGGTATCCTGGCTAAGGTGTATCTGGACGCCCTTACCCACATCAACGGAGGGCAGAGGGTAAGAGATCCGAACGGACCGGGAATTAGGGATGCCAAGAACATGGCTTTGGAGATTTGTGAGGATACTTTTACCGGGATCAAGTCTCCCAGGGCGGAGGTCGAGAGAGGGTTCAGATTTTGGGATGTGGTAAGCATGATCATTTCTCCTCGCGATCCCCGCCGCCTCGCCATCACCACCCATGGGTGTGGGAGGAATGGGAATATTTTCGGGAACCGTGCCGCTTACATTCCCGTGCCTGGGGCATCATCTAGGCGTTGACTGCGATGAGACAGCTGCATTCGGAAAACGCGGTGTTACCCGAGTTGGTGGATCAGTTCGAGGCAGCTGAGGCATGGTTGGCTCCCATGAGACCTTGAACTTGAAACGAGGAGGCATCGATGGCACACCGGGGTTTCCGTTCATTTTCTAGCTTTCCTATTTTCATCTTATTCACCAGACAATGTGTCACTCTCGTGATGATTTGTGTAAGGGGTGGGGAGTCAAGAGTTGCGGGGTATACCATGTTTGTGTGTGGATCGATTGCAGATGACTCCCCTTATTCACAGTCGGTATTGCGGCGGATTGCGGTGGGAGTGAACCCTTCTCATGTCGTCTCGGGTATTTCAAAGTGATGCGTGGTGTGTGTTATGCATGTCAAGTTTATGTGGGTGGTTCTTAGCTAGTAATTCTTCTTCTCCCTGGCTTTGTTCTCCACCTCTTCGTCTCGTTATCGTCGTTATCTGTTATCTCTCCATCGTGAGCTCACCTTTATGGTCTCTCGATCTCCAAGTGGAGGGAGTCATGACGCGCGTGACACAACGTTGTGTAATTCATCAATCGATCTGCAGTGTGGCGTGGGGAGCATGGGAAAATGCGTGACCGATGTGAGTAGCCGTAGTATAAACGTGTGCGGTGCATGGATTGGAGGGTTCACCTCCAACCCGAGGCCTGTGAAAGTATTCGGAAGTTGAAGCGCAGCAGCTTTGGGTGCTAGGGAAACGGAATGAGGACTGCTAGAGATCAACAGGTCCTTCAGAGGTGTTTATCGACCAAGATTGAACACCAGAACCCAAGAGGGAACTATTGAGTGAATGGCTGAACCTGCGGGACAGTGTGCGAAAAGCGTCGGCTAGACCTAGAGCATTTAAACGACAAACCCCGACCCTCTTCCTCGGGGCGGGAACGGGAGAGCGTGAATCCTCCATTTCGGGATATCCGTTCCTTTTACTTCCCACTCAGATCTCTGGGCAAGTAGAATGGAGATTTTCCTGAAATTTCACCCATTTCCGGGGAGGTTTCTTTTGGCGGAATCCACACGTATACCCGTCCTCGAGTCGGTCGTGGGTCCTCTACCCCCCCCCCCCCCTCTCCCTCGCGTCCTTGGGAAGATTCCCACCGGTGACTATTCTGTTTTTACACCGTTTCCCGGACCTCCCTAGGTGGCTAGCGGGTAAACGGTGTCCGAGTCGCACATCAGAAACGGAACCTGCCCACCCTTTGGTTCTTATTTGGGTGTGGCATTGTGGCATTTTGGCAAGCCTAACGCATAAAGTTTAAGCGTTTTTTGTGTTGTGCACATATGACTATAGGTGCCGGGCGAACAACGAAGCGCTGAGACAATGACAAATTCCGAATGCTCCGATGAGAATGGAACATCAAGTTTCGGTGGACCGGAGGAAATAGGATATAAACCTCGGGACGTAGAGATGGGGTCGTGGAAAGGGTGCGTTCTCTCATACGCGGGCGAGGTTGTCGGTCAGCCCACGCTGTACATCCTGAGAGAAAAGAAGGAAATAGGGTACACAAATCCCAATCTGCATTGCCCATGACGCGTGAGAAATTCCCACTGGTCATCCCGCTTCGTGGGAATCCGCTGCTTGTGGTTGGTGGGGTGAGTTTGTTCGTGGTCCGAAAAGTGTGCGAAAAGATAGAGTTGGGCTTGTACGTATGTAGACCCCCCGGCGTATATCCCAGGGACGCACGGCTCCCCCTTGTCCCACCTACCCTTTCAGGTCGGCGGACGGGAGCGCGGGTCTTTACCTTTTTAAATACTTCCGGTCCTGTATTCTAAAGTTATAACCCCTCCCCCCCATCCCCGTCCCCTTGTTCTGTTGTTTTTATCACCCCTTCCACATTTCATATCCCATCCCCCTCTCCCTTATAATCCCCACAAGTTGTTCTCGGTTTACACCCAATCCACCGCCTCTTGAGACCCCGGATTTCCGACTAGAAACTATGTGGCGTCAATGGTCCACCCCCTATCGTCTTGGGGACGATCCCATACTTTCAGCCCAACACGAATATAGATTCCCGACGATTATCCAGCTGGACGAAGTTGCGCCTCCGCCTCCATCCTCGCAAAAGGCCTTATTATCCCCTGTGCCATCTTCGAATCAGTCATACGATTATTACACATCATCGGAGGAATGTGAAGAAGTAGAGGATGGGGATGGAGATCAGGACGAAGAGGAGGAAGAAGAGGCCACAGAGTCATATTGTTCTTCAGATCCCTCTTGTCCCGAATTTGGGATGGAAGATCCGGAGCGTCCATCCGCTGGGGCCTCGGCGCCACTTGAACAAAAGGTGAAGATGAGCAGAGTGTTGGCTTGGAGGAATAGCTTTGATAGTGTATTCGCCGAGGATCACGAAGGTACGTCTCGTCCCCGCCATTCACACCATACACCCTGGGATTTTTTCTCTATCCCTTTCTTGCCGCTCGCCGTGTCCCCCACGTCCGATGATTATGGTTCCGTGGAGAATTCCCACGTACCCGGTTGCCACGTGCCGTCACCCCCTCGCTCTGTCTTTTCTCACGCAGCCTTCTATCTCCAGCGGCGTTGATGTCACTGAAGCGGAAATATTCGCGCGAACCGGACGATGGCGCGAAAGAAGAGGTTGGCAGTCAACGGGGATCAGATGCTGTAAGTAAATCTTTGCCGCCGAATTTTTTCCTTTTTCGTAACATCCGCCACGCCTTGATTTCACACTCCCCGCCGATAAATCCTTCTCCCCGACACGCTCCCGAGATTCCAGTCCCTTTTCGTGTTTGACTTATGGTCTCGTTTGGATGTGGATTGGTGGACTGACCACGCTTTCGGTGTCATCTTCGTGTGTTTCCACACAGGTCTCAACTTCCAAAACCTCATCGAGAAGGTCGAAACGATCGAGGACGGATTCGTCTTCCTCGTCATCATCATGGTCAAGTTTGTCCTCACCACCGCCACAAGTCCCACCATTGCCGTCTGGACACCCTCATATGTACATTTGTTCTGCTTGCGATGCGTCCTTTTTGACCCTAGAGGAACTCCAACGCCATTCTGGGTCCGATCACGAAGCTTGCAGGATCGCCGTCCAATACGGCTTCGAATGATGTTCTGTCACTTCCTTTTCTCCTGCTCTCGGTCTTCCGCTTCCGGCATCTTGCGCCGGCACTCGGCAAACGGCGCCCATTCGATTTTTGTCTCGCTCTGGCCATCCTCCAGTCCTTGGTGCTGGAATATACCATCATATCGATACCTCTCCCTCTCTGCCCCCTCTAACACATTTGTATCTCTCACCCCTCATTTTAAACCCGCGACCCAACCATATGCTTCCCACGCTCATGCCCATCATTTCTTTTCGCCCCTCGCCCTCGCTTTCGCCCATCGTCGGAGCCCATTTGTTGAACAATGAAACAGGGTCCTATGTACACCTTTCCCCGCTGGCGCCCGCATATCAACGCACGGGAAACGCGTCCAGATACGCGTACGATCCGAGCTCTGGAGGTGTATCATGTTTTCACGGTTTTCAAGGTCAAGTTCTCCCCGACCCATCTCCGATCTAATCGTTTGTACCTTTCGACATTCGACGATCTCTCAGACATACCTTGATCCCTTCTTTCCGTTATTCAGCCCATTGTTATATCTCATCTCAGGGTCTCCATCTATTCCATATTCCATGCACTGTATTATATCACCCCATATCATTGCTCGACCTCTTGTTTTTTCCCAGCGAAACACCATTTCACTTAGTTCCTTCATTCTTTCTGGGTTAAATGTATGTAGCCGTTGCGCACATTCACATGCGTGCATTCACGTCTTTTTTGGCAGATGTTGACCTGACGATGTGTGATAGTTATAGGAAGGTCAATGTCATGTATACGAGAGACGGTCCGGCAACTACCGTGACGAACAACACCGTGCCTACCTCTTGGGCGCATCTACAGTTTCAACGGGCCTCCCGATGAACTTGCGCAAATCCGCGTACCCCCTCTGCTTATATGCCAACGTAATTCTCTCACTTCACATTGTGTTATGAGACGATCGGCGAGATGAGGCAATCGTGCGAAACGGGGGTCCAAGGAGTGTCAATCCCCACATTCCCCTGCCTTCGACCCGTGGGATCTGAGACCTGAGGCCTGAGGGGTCGTGGTCACCCGTACTCTATCTTTGCTGTGCTCCGGCTTCGAGGCTGGGACGATTGTATCAAGCGAAGGGAGGCTCACATCAAAAAACAGCTGACACCCATTTTTCTGACGACTGCATGCTCCTTGACTCGGTTATCGTAAACCTCAACCTCATGGCCACTCTCCATCATCGGAACCACAAGGACAGTCAAAAAAATCAACCACCACTAGTAAGAAGCGCGTGGTTGAAACGCGAAGGGTAGCTCACCCGAATATTCCTTGTAAGACAAGTAAATACTCTCGCTAACGTTTATTTAATTCTATTAGTCTAATCTGTAGCCCCGCCGGACAAGTCACCTCGCGCACCTGACGTAAGGAAGGCGGTCCGTGGTCGCCTGGATTCCACTCGGACCGGGAGACATTTTATTCCCATTCGAAATCAAGTTTCTTCCTTCAAGTGGTCGAATACAAAGCCCAGCCACCGAACAGCCTGGGGTGTTTATGGCGGCCGTCGAAGCTAACACGGTTGTGTTGTCCCGTCTTTTCCCTAGACTTTCAAGGTACCTTGAGGTCGCATATCATCGATCATCCAATTCAGCGGTAGGCGTTCCGCACGGATCAACCAACGTGTGACGGCTGCCCGAGGGGTTTTTAGCGTTTCACCTGGAGGAAAACAGCGACGATTCCCATCCCAGTTATCCCTCGTCAACCATGCTGCATGCTGCAAAACAATAGGCCGTGGTTTGCAACAGGATCTTCGTTTTTTCCGTCTGC
>Ga0307514_10003061_pt1 | contig 16485 bp, 17 predicted proteins | sample 16_EM_MG_FD_203088 | JGI IMG/M metagenome (GOLD analysis project Ga0307514, IMG submission 203088) | Populus trichocarpa ectomycorrhiza microbial communities from riparian zone in the Pacific Northwest, United States - 16_EM | ecosystem: Host-associated > Plants > Roots > Unclassified | place...
TATGCCGAGAGATGATTTGTGATATTGCCAAAGGAAGTGTGAACCGTTCGTCAAGTGCTCGTTGTCACATTCGCAAGCGTGGGTACACTGGTCGTGACGCTTGAAAACAGCATCGCGACGACTCAAACAACACTCTGGAACAGTAAAGCAATGCCATATTTCAGGGAAACCTCGATTTCATTTTTTTGAGTTTGTGGGTACAATAAACTAAATAAATTTGATGAAGGAGATTTAGTTTTTGCTGATGTCTCTAGGGCGTGAATTCCGGTAGGTCCGCATCCCATAATTGTTTCCATTACCCAATCTTCTCCGTCGGGTTCGATCTCGACCACTGCTTTTCCCGGGTCGGGTCCCTTATATTGTTCTCGCAAGTCGATGTTGAATACCGGATGAAGTTTCGAATGATCTGGTAGCTTAAGTTTACAATACCAATTATTGCTTCCGACCGATACTACTTCGAATAGCCCCAACATTTTGTCTTCCAATTTCCTGCATTGATGCTTGGTTCCAATATTCCGTCCGTTAAGCAAAACCAATTCCCCCTTCCTTAATGGTTCCATTATCTTTCTTCGCTGAATATAATGCTTCTGCATCAACTCCACTGACTCTGACAACCGTTGTTTCAACCTCTGATGTACCTGATTCATATAATGACCGTACATCTCAGATGCCGGATTCCGGAACTGAATATCTGTAGGCCACGAAATGCGTGCCTCAAAACCGTAATTTGCATAGATCGGAGATATTTTTGTTGATTAGTGTTTCGAATTGTTATAAGCGTACTCCGCCATTGCCAACATAGAAGCCCAGTGGTTTTGTTCATAATCGCAATAGGACCGTAGATATGCTTCGATTACCTGATTAATGCGCTCTGTTGGTCCGTCGGTTTGAGGATGGTATGCTGTAGACATACTGCGCTTAATCCCTAGGTAATTATATAGGTCAGTAAAAAAGCTTCCGGTAAAGGTTGAATCCCTATCTGAAACCACATCCTCGGGGAAGCCATGATACTTCCATACGTTTTCCAAGTTGGCTCGTGCCACGGGTGGTGAATCTTCCTGTGTAATCGGGATGAAATGAGCCATCTTCGTAAACCGATCCACTACCACTAGAATCATTGTGGCACCTTCTGACTCTGGAAGGTTAGTAATAAAATCGGTACTGATATGCATCCATGGTTTACATGCTAGCTCTAACGGATGTAAGAGCCCATGTATCGCATGTCTTGGTGCCTTCGTTCTTTGGCATATATCGCACTCGCTACAGTATTTCCTTATGTCGCGTTCCATATTCACCCAATGGACATTCCTAGACATTAACTTGAGCGTTCGTTCTCTCCCGGAATGTCCCGCTACCTTCGAGTCGTGTTCCGATTGAATGATTCTCCTCCTAATCCCTTCTGGTACATAGATCCTATTTTTCCACCAGAGGAGATCCTTTATTATCGCAAAGTTCTTGTCGATGTTCCCGTTTTTTACCACTTGCTTGCCTAACTCCCTATTCTTCTCATCCAGCATGGCTTTTTCCTTAATTCTTTCCCTGGCTTCTGGTAGCAACTGATCCACATCAATCGCAGAAATCTGAATCATTTCATAACCGTTATCATAATCAATTTCCATGGTGCCAACTTCTAACCACTGTTCTTTATCCAGCATCGACTGATTGGTTGCTGAAGTTGTACCCCCTTCTCTAGAGGTGAACGCCGGGCACCTTGAAAGTATATCGGCTTTAGCATTTGAGGATCCCTTCCGATATAGCAATTGAAAATTATATTGCTTAAGTTCTTCGGACCATCTAGCTTGTCTCCTATTAAGCAAAACCGCTGTTTTAAAATAGGTAAGATTTTGATGGTCTGAAAAGATTGTTGTTTTATGGACTGCTCCCTGCAAATAATGCCAATTTTTCCAAAGTGAAAAAACTACAGCCAGCATTTCCTTATCATAGACGTCATGATTCAATTCGGCTGGATTCAGCTTCCTGGAAATGAATCGAACAGGATATATCATCCCGTCTTCGAACTTTTGAGATAAAATGCCTGCTATCGCAAAGTCCAAAGCATCTGTTTCCAATAAAGCTGGTCTATCCGGATCGTAGTGCCTAAGAATTGGCGTTTTGCCAGAAGTAAAAAGTATTATTACTTTAAGGAATGCTGCTTCCTGCGCTTCTCCCCATTCAAATTTTATATCTTGCCGTAGTAAATCTGGAATTGGAGAAACGATCGCCGAGAAATTATGAGTAAATCTCCGATAGAAATTCCATAATCCCAATAATTGCTGAACTTCTTTTCTTGACGTAGGTCGGGGCCAATTGGTAATTGATTGCACTTTATCAGGATCCATGTGAAGTCCTGACCCACTAACCATGAATCCTAAAAAGGCGGTTTCAGACTCATTGAAGACACATTTGTCTATCTCGATGCAAATATGGTTATCAATTAGCAATTGGAAGACCTTCGAGACTTCGCGATGGTGTTTTTCAAGAGACCCCTTAGTAGCTATTAAAATATCGTCAATATAAGCAACTACTACCATCCCTTCATCTTCGTCGATATGTACATCGGTTTTTATAACCAATTCTATCCCCATCAGAGGTCGTAAAATTTGGTTAATTCCTCTCTGAAATGTTGCTGGAGCATTACATAACCCGAAAGGCATAACCAAATATTTGTAAAGCCCGAACTTAGTCCGGAAAGCGGTATATTTTTCGTGCCGCAGCGCCATTCTAATTAGGTAAAACCCTGACTTTAAGTTGACTTTAGTAATATGGGTTGCTCCTGCCACCCTAGCGGATAATTCCTCCATTATTGGTAATGGTGTCCTATCCTTCTTTCTATAATCATTACGATGCCTATAATCAATACAAAGACGTAATCTGCGTCCGTTAGGTTTTGGTACGAATAATATAGGACTTCCGACGGTACTCTTTGATGGCCGAATTTTCCCTTCCTTAATCATTGTATCGAGGTATTTAACCAATAACTTTTCTTCCTCCATTGATAATTGATAAATGGGCCCCATTCGAAGTATATTGTCTGAATCTAATAATTCAATTCGGTGATCACATCCCTTAATGTCCGATAACTTTTCCGATTCCTTGGGATCGAACAGTAATAAGAAGTTATGATAACATTCTGGTAACTTCGCCGCTATTGAAGGATTGTTGATAACTATCGCTCCTATATGAATGGCTTTTTCGTTAAGTGCTATTCTTTTATCATAAGTAATCGAGTACTCCGGATGAATTTTTCCATGATTATAACACTCTGATTTGCACTCAGGAAAATGCAAATGGCTAGTCGTTGTCCCTCTAGCTTTATGCTTCTCTAGATACCAAGATGTTATCAAGGCATCATAATCCCCTGTGGTTTTTATAACTTCGAAGGCGTGATCTTGCTCATCGAATGTACGATGATTCCCAAAGGATAAGCCAAGGGGAACGGTAAATAAATTTTCCGTTTTTAATGTTGACCCTGACACGTCCCCAGTTTTAATAAGCTGTTGTCGTTTGACAACTGGTATTGAGAAGGCTTTTGCCGCTTCTGGTGATATAACAAAGGATGTGCTTCCTAAATCAAGCATACAGCATAAAGGAAAATATTTCCCTTCATAATCGATAAAGAAGCGATAAATTGGTCTTTTCCCGATTTTTGTTGGTGAGACCTTTTTGATTTTTGGATGCAAAGCTGATTGCTAATAAATGTAATCAGTTGATGAATTAATTTTCTTAGGGTACCTCTCTAGAGGTTCTAAAGCTTTGCGTTTCGCCATCGCTATCCTTTCGACAATAGCGTAACCTCAACGGGTTAATAAATGGTCGGGTAATATGAATGATTAATGTATTAACAATGTTGTAGTATTCGTATTCCCTTACGGTCCAGCCGTTTCGATCTTCGGATCATCCTCAGAGGAAAGATTTTTAACAAAAGGAAAAGGTCTTCCATCAGAGATGGTGTGTTTAAACATTAATTTCGACCCATACGCTTAATGCTGCGTAATTATTCTGACTGCAGTGGCGAATCCCACCAATTACCTTGCTCCTCCTGAACCTCATCCTCCTGATTCCCTTCCTTGTTATCCAGATACTCTTCTTCGGATTCCTCTTCCTCCTCTGAACCGGACTCTTGGGAGTCTTCTGAATCGCCCGGGCTATCCGAATCATCTGAACTATCAGAATCATCTGAACTATCAGAATCATCTGAACTATCAGAATCATCTGAACTATCAGAATCATGATGATTTAAGTGCACTCCGGCAACTTTCATTTTTTGATAATCCTTAGCTTTCGGATAGCTTGCAGTTCCCTTCTCTAATTTCATGGGTCTGACACAGTCTCTGACCCTATGACTTCCCTTTCGATCGGAGGGCCATGCACACCTTAGGCATTCCCCTGCTGATTTTCTTCTCTTAAGTTCGGAAGCTTCGATTCCCTTGGTCTTGGAATAGTCTTTGTTGGACTTGCGTTCGGATCGATCCTTCTTGAATTTTTTCTTTTCAAAGCGATCATTCCGATTTTTCTTGAATTGGCGCTCTTTCTTCTCTGGTTTATCTTCTCGAAACCTTGGAAGATTACTTCCCTCGGCTCTAAACTGAGATTTCAAGCCGAGGTTCATTCTTGCGGCTTCCCATTTTTCTGCTGTTCGGCCCGCATTGGCAATAATTGAAATAATTTCTTAATCAGTTTTCCCCGTCAAATCCACAGTAAGCATCTGTTCCAAGATTTTCGGTGGTAATCGTTCCAAGATCAATTTTTTCAATGCTGCTCCTATTACCAAGGCTTTATCATTATGAGTCTGTATTTGGGTGAACATATCCCTAATACATCCCTCATATCACACTTTCTCCAGCTGACAATATGCTTCGTCTCTGGCATCCTTGTCTTCCAATCTGAGCGTAAGGACATTAATATATCCTGTCATTGATTTAGGATATGTCCCTGCTAACGTCCCCTTTAGCCATTGGATATGCCATGACCCCGCGTAGCTTTCCATTAGGGAACTGATCCAATTGATGGTTCGCTCATCTTCCGGAAACCTTTCTGGTTGATCCCTAATATAAACCTGAACCAAAACCCACCAGGTATCAAAATCCTCTCCGGCTTTCCCGAAAAATTTCTTAGGTTCCTTGTTTTTTATAGGTTTCGCGAATTCCAATTCTTTGATTTGCCTTCTTCTGCTTGACATTCTTCCGCCGCCATGTCCTCCATGATTAGATGGGGGTGGGTCTGGTGGTGGTGTAGGTCCTCCTCCGGCTGCTCCACCGGCTTCTCCTGCGGCTGCTCCACTGGCTGCTTCGCCGGCTGCTCCTCCGGCGGCTCCATCATTACCAGCTGTTCCCTCGCTTCCGGCTCCTCCCCTGAGTCTTCTCTCCCCAAGTCCTCTTCCCCAGCAATACTCGCTACCGGTATCTCTAAGACTTAATTCTGACGGAGAGGAGAAAGCTGCTGCTCGTCCTGGATGCATATAAGGCTGAGTTCCTGAAGGCCCCACAACAGTTTTACGAGCTCCCAATGGAGTAGATTCTGAAATTTTTTATTGATCCATTGCAGTAGTCAATCCGGTATTAACTTCTGCTATGGAATTCATCGTTTCTTCCATGGCTATTTTATGTCGTCGCAATTCTTACTTAGATGGGATAGTTTTAAGCGATTCCGTAATAGCAGCTGTTACCATGGTAACATCATCTATTTTCTTGGATAGTATTCCCACTGATTTCTGAATTGCCTGTATCGAAACTTTTTGCGCAAAGCTTGCTAATCCGGCGTCCGTAATCCTCTTAGACTAAGCCTCTAGCTCTGACCGGATACCCGCAAACACCTCAGTAGCTTCTCCTACTATCTGATTATCTTGGCCTTGCAGAATATGAATACCAGCACGTAACTCTTCTAGTACTGCCTGCTGAAAATTCATCATAGATCCAACTCCTGGTACCGCGGAATCTATCCAGGTTTTTTCCGTCTGAAGACGGCTTTCCATGATTAAAATTCCATTTTTTACGGAATCAAAATCCTGTTCCAAGATATCTTTTTCTTCATTACATGCCTCGATAACATGGACGATTTGTTGAGCCAGTTCCGACAATTGTTTCTGAACTAAGTCGGTATTCTCCTCCATTTGTATCTCCCCCTGGCCTTCTAGGGCCTCCTGCGGTTCTTGTTGCTCTTTTAGTACCAAGTAATCCCTTCGGGCGTCTTCTATTCTTCTTTGATATTCCAGACACCATTCTGGGACAGGCCTTGCCGCTGGGGATCGGGGTTTCTCTACCCTTGATGAGCTGGGGGCCAGTATTTTGCTGGTGTACTTTAATCATCTGCGAGGGGCCGCCATCCTGAATCAAATGACTATAATCAGGTGGTGGTATTAATGGATTCAATTCGACCGTAACCTCGTCCCTATGCGGACAATTCTGCAAACAACAATGATCAATACAATGTCTTTGTAGTATGTAGGAATCTTTGTTGTTAAGCTTTCCTAGGTACTTATAGCCATAACACTCTGATAAGAAGCTACACTTCTGGCAGAGTACCGCTGGGCATTTTTCCTCGATATTGTATAACTGGCAGCTGATGCAGAAGCAGTTCTGTCTCCGGCAATGCTCTCTGCAGGTTCTCTGACCCAAATAAATACAGCAAAAGTTGTCTTCGCACTTCGGGCACTCCGAACTCATAGGTTAAGTTGATCCTTGGTTTATCGATCACAATCAGATGCAACCCTGGTTGTTTCTTAGTTCGATAAAAATATGCTCCTGTTTTATAGAGTTCTTTGTAAAGATGTAGTAACTCTGGTGTCATATATTCGGAGCTGTATGTGATATAATCCACTCCCAGATAACAGCGTAGAGTACTTAAAATATTATACTGTTACGGGGGTGTTTAGATCCCCATAACTAATACAATATTTATTGAATCTAAGTACAGCCGCCTATCTTTTCTCTTTCTTTCCTCGTCTTATCCTAAGACTCAACCGCTTGCGTCCATCAAGCAAGAGCGCGCCAAATCAAACCTCCTCCACAGTCTGTCGCCTTCGTAAAGGAAGATTAAACTTCCCCTGCGTGCAACCAATCCTCTGCCCACTCCTCGAATGGTCCAGCTCCAGTATTCACGTATCTCAATACCAGGTAGCTGATATTCTCAAGTTCGCAGTATCTCAAAACGTCTTGGTAGGTGTGGGTTAAACCAGCTTCGTCCAGCTGTATAAGTAACTCACAGAATAACACGACTACTTGTTGCAGAGCGTATTCGGATTGTGACAGTCGTCGTCCAGACATACCTCGCCTGGTCTTGGAGATGTATGAGGGAAGTAATTTTTAAAAGAGTAGATAGAATTCTAAATAATATTTTAAGATAGTCTTCGGTGTTTTCTGAAAGCTCTTCTGTTCGCTGATCCTCCAATTCCTTCGACCAACGCTGGCTCTTTATAGCCTGCCAATAACTCTTCACAACACCCTCAGGTAATTGCGCCGCATGCAAAGTGGTTTGAAAGCTTTACGCTCCTGATAAGAATCAGGCCATCCTTTGCGCGATATCAGCTTGCCCTTTCCTAACTCAGACATCTTTTGCAATCGTACGAGTCGGTAGTTGGAACATCTACCAACCAAAATGATAATGCTTCTCGCATCTGAATCCCTCATTCAAGTGAGTGATTAATTGCGTCATAGATTTAATCGGCGACCAACCGATACTATGCCAACGTGGATTTCTAACGCGTAAGCTCGTATCCGATACGAGGTTACATTGCGATCCAGACCGCTCAAAACTAATCGAGGGTGCTCGCTCCAGGCCCATGCCTACGTCATTAATCCCTCGGATACGTCATGCTAAGGTTGAGATTTCTTTTCTCCAACTGGAACGTGCCGCTCCTGATCCGACCCGTTACGGGCTGGGGGAGAAGAGTTCTCTTAATTGCATTTTGACTATCATCCGCCGCGCGTGACTTCCACGCATGTCCCGCAAAGTTTCCAGGGATGAACGAAGCACCCACGCTTCGCGCGACCAGCATAAACTCCCGCTAAAGAGTATGCTGCTAACCACTTGGTGGTACATGCATAGGTGTTATGCATATCGGGGATATGTATGCATCTTGTAACCAACAATCAACTATCATTATCGCTGTTAAGAAACAACCCCTAACACTCGCTCGGCATCTTCGTCCCACTTCTGAACTGCAGCGTCATTGTCATTGGAGGATGGGCCTGTAGTGGTGCTACGTGTACTGCTGCTGCTGCTGACACTATCAGAAGCGGTTGTAGGTGTTGGGCGTAACTTGCGCTGAGAGACGATCGACCAGAGGCCTGCACGGATAAGCAGCATCTCCATTTGTGTTTTCCATGTTGCATCGTTGGCACTGGTAAGCTTCGGCACAAGCTGATTGTATGTGGAGGATGTGGAGGAGGACGAAGGGTTAGGGTTGAATGACATCGTGAGATTTGTGTAACAGATTTCGAGGAGTATAAAATAATGATCAAAATAGAGTGGCGACCACCAGGCTCATAACCTGTTGAAATACTGATTGCTAGAAGCCTTTTATTCTAAAGTACAGGTACATTTGTGATCTTATATACGGCATTCAGAGTATGCCTTTTATGCATGCATGCGCACTCAGCTGGCATCTCCAGCTGAGTCTGCAATGACCATCATCTTAAGGAGATTATACATCAGCCGAGCTGAGCCTATAAGCCGTATCTCAGGGAGGTAGACCATATATGCAACACTCATATGGGCTTTCGGGCCGGTTGAGATTCCATGACGGTACCAATTCACTTATTGAATACTAATAATACCGGTTATTTTTTCGTTGGTCCTCCTCGAACTAATGATAATAGTGGGAGGTATCAGTATCCCATAGGGTTTTTCGCCCCTGATTCTCATGTTTTTGATATGTAGCCCGGCCCGGAGGCTTTCAAACTATAAGCCCGGCCGGCCCCCCTTAGCGCGGGCTTCCAAATTACCGGCCCGGCCTGGCCTGCCAAAGCCGGCCCGAAAGCCCGCAAGTCGGCCGGGCCCGTTTCGAACACTTGACTACTGATGTTGTGAAGTACCTGTCCAAATGAATGGAGGTAGCCAATCTCGTTGCTTGCATTCAGGTCTTGGCTGGATGCAAGCAACTCATTTGGTCGAACCGATAACCGGGTAATGCGGAGTTGGTACAGTTGGAGCCAATTATTTTGCATGCGTCTATGTGTTGGCTGGACCGAAGCAACCAGATTAGTGAAGCCTATAGCCGGATATGTGAGCGGAGGTGCATAGGGTGGCAGTCGCTCTATTTTGTCTTGTGGGGTTAAGAGATGGTCAATCTTCCACTCTTTCTTTCGTTTGTTAATAAGGGGATGAACGGTAGCAGGTGGGGAGCTCTGCCGTCGAGCCGGGTCGCCCAGAGGAGGAGGTGTTATGTGTCCTGTCATACTCTGCTTAGAGTGCATACAGTATGAATAAAGCAAACAGAAGCCGGACGTTATCTACGACCTCGAACATCATTTCCTTGCCTCTGACATACGTAGCCTACATGCTACCTTCCAACCCTAACCCAAGAGCATGTGAAAATGGACTCTATGAACTGACCCAAGAATTGCGTGGTGCATGTTAAAAAATTGGGCATCTGGAGGGTTGTAGCCCTTGCAACAGATGAACCCCGCATCTGCGACGGTTATTACTTTATACGAAAATGGTTGATTGATTGATTGATCTACCGAAGCCAAAGGCCCGTACATGTACGACCTTGCATACATCTGACACGCATTACCCCGTATCCTGATAGATGCCATATCCTCATTCAAGCCTCATACAGATGATCCAAGTATATATGCAACAACGATGATTCAACCGGACAAAAGGGGACCGACAGGATGTGAACACGAAACTATTGAGCTGATTTATAAATATAAAAGATCGAGACACAGGGAGGAGTGCAAGGGTTGGAAGGAGGATTTCAGACACCAGATCTCAACATTTGGATTAGAGTAATGACTCCTGCCAAGGTTTCAATCACACCATACCAAGTTGTGCAGACGACCAACCCCAGACAAGTGGTGTGTTGGCCAGCACGGGGAATTCCTGATCGTTTCTTTCCATAGCCGTACACACCTGTAGCTAACCGTCGAGAACCCGATATCGGTAATAATAATAGAAATGCCTTTTTGACTACCGCCGCAACATTTCCATCACCGATCCATGCTCTGCGTGCCTCTCACTACTCTCTCCCTCCTTCATCAAACTCATTCCCAAATGCCAGCACCAAATAAAAAACAACAAATAATATGAACACCCAGGGCACTCCATTGTCCTCCACAATGGGAAAGGGCAGGAACAACTATTTAGAATACGTCGAACCGCAATAACAATCAAACAATCAGAGTTTCTGAAGGGTATATAGATTAGTCGAAGAACTTATAGAAACCTTCTACAGTGTAGCAGAGGGAACGCTTAACCTTCTATATTAAGTAGATGCTTCCGCTTCACCTCTCCATTTGATCAATGTATGTATAGAATCCTTCATGTCAGGATGATCCTCGCTGAGTACACGAGAACGAAGAAATACTACTTGTTCCATTAACGCAATAGCTGCATCAATCCCACCTTGTGACATATGTGTCGATGCGAGGTTGACCATGCCGGCCAAGGTATCTGGATGATCTTGGCCGAGTACTCTCTCCCTTATCTCCAAGACCTGCACCTCCAGCACTTTGGCCTCCTTCCATCGCCCTTGGTTCCTATATATCAATGCGAGAGTGGCCATTCCGGTCAAAGTATCTGGATGCTCTTGGCCGATTGCCCTCTTTAATGTCTCAACAGCCTCCACCTCCAGCTCTTCGGCCTCCTCCAATCTCCCCTGATTCCCGTATGTCCATGCGAGGTTGACTATACCGAGTAAAGTATCTGGATGCTCTGGGCCGAGTACCCTCTTTCTCGTCTCCATGACCCGCACTAACAGCTCCTCAGCCTCCTTCCATCGTCCTTGATTCCTGTATGTCGATGCGAGATTGGCCATGCCGGTCAGAGTATTTGGATGCTCTTGGCCGAGAACCCGCTTCCTCTTCTCCAAGACCTGCATCTCGAGCTCCTCGGCCTCCTTCCATCGCCCCTGGTTCCTGTATGTCGATGCGAGGTTGCCCATGCCAGTCAAAGTATCTGGATGCTCTTGGCTGAGTACTCTCTTCCTCGTCTCTAAGACCTGCACCTCCAGCTTCTCGGCCTCCTTCCATCGCCCTTGGTTCCTATATATCGATGCGAGAGTGGCAATTCCGGTCAAAGTATCTGGATGCTCTTGGCCGAGTACCTTCTTGAATATCTCCATGCTCTCCACCCCCAGATCCTCGGCCTCACTCCATCGCCCTTGGTTCCCGTATGTATATGCGAGGTTGCACATGCCGATCAAAGTTGATGGATGCTCTTGTCCGAGTACCTTCTTTCTCGTCTCCATGACCTGCACTAACAGCTCCTGAGCCTCCTTCCATCGCCCTTGATTCCTGTATGTCGATGCGAGATTCGCCATGCCGGTCAAAGTATCTGGATGCTCTTGGCCGAGTACCCTCTTGGATATCTCAATGGCCTCCACCCCCAGATCCTCGGACTCATTCCATCGCCCCTGGTTCCCATATATCCATGCGAGGTTGCACATGCCAGTCAAAGTTGCTGGATGCTCTTTTCCGAGTACCCTCTTTCTCGTCTCCATGATCTGCTTCTCCAACTCATTGGCCTCCTTCCATCGCCCTTGGTCACTGTATGTCGTTGCGAGATTGGCCATGAAGGTCAAGGTATTCGTATCTTCTTGGCCGAATACCCTCTTGCTTATTTCCGTGGCCTGCTCCTCGAGCTCCTTGGCCTCTTTCCATCGCCCCTGGTTACTGTATATCACCGCGAGATGGTCCTTGCTGATCAAAGTATTTGGATGCTCCTGGCCAAGTACCCTCTCCCTTATCTTTATGGCTTTCACCATCCGCTCCTCGGCCTCGTTCCATCTCCCTAGCTTCCCTAATGTGCAAGACTGACTGCATATGATTGTTGCGACTACCAGGCTCTGCCTCCCGTGGACGACCTCCGCACGCTTTTGAGCCTCTTTCAGCAATGGTTGTGCTTCAATCCACTCGCCTAGCTTGCAGTGCGACTCGGCTACATCACGGACTGACTGAGCATAGTCAGGATGATGAACACCGAGTTTTGTTTTTATTTGATCTCTGATCCACATTCGAAACTCTTTTGATTCCTGAAATTCTCCCAACTCATCTAGCAGATCGCCAAAGAGCGTGTATGAGTCTAATGGTATGGGGTGGAGCGCTCCAAACTCTCGCGCCATATCATCAACCTCTCTTTTATGCACTTTCCGGGCTTCCTCCAGTTTTTTCAATCCACATGCTCGATATTCGCTGATAAGATCAACAGAAGTAAAAAGTGTAATGGTCGCGCGAATTCTCGGATTCTTATAACGCGTACGCCGCGGCACCGCTTTCATTTCAACCTTCAAATCATCAGATTGTCTAAGGCTTCTTTCAAGCCATTTTTGAGATTCATTGTGATCGGACTTGGCCCCGAATCCAATCCGATAACAAAAGGCAAGCTGGAATGCGATGTGGGCGGCAAAGGGTTGATTTTCATTTCTGATGTGGTTCTTTTCAAGGCTATCTTTAATTTGTGTCCGCACTCGAAAGTCGACTTTCATAAAGTCGGCAACATATTTGGCAATCTTGAATAACAGTAGTCAGCATAACATTTTAGCACAGAATAGAATCGAATAGATAATTACTCGGAAATCTGCATGTGTTGAGAGGTTCGGCGCCCCCTCAAACCGTGTTATCGTACTTGACAATGTCTTAAATATGGAGCCAAGAAAAACAGGAATCGAAGAAATGCCAGGTCGCAGAAGCGAGGTAAAGGATTGCGGCTCAGCATCAAATCTAAAACCCTTAGCAATTGCCTTGCGTTTGGTATGATCGTTAGTAGAACTCACTGCGCTTGGCTGAAGATTACCATTAATCTTCCAAGATCAGACGTCCGTTTTTTGGGTTCAAATGTAACAGTCAAGCTGAAAAACTGTTTCAGATGAATCCTTTGTTCGGCATTCAAGTCCGCCAGGGGCACTGTTTCCATGTACTGATTGGCAATGGCTTCCAGTCTATCTTCATTTTTTAACTGCTCAAGTACGGTGCGAGAACTATGAGATGCGTCGAACGAAATCAACTCAGTCGCTCCTTCGGCAGTGGTTTGCGGAATATCTGGCAAGCTGTGTACAAGCAGAACCCAAAGACACAGCAAACCAAAGGAGTACACGTCTGTCTTTTTGGCTTCGAAGACATTGAATTCTCCAAAATGATGCTCCGGAGCATTCCACGGCCTTGACTTGGGTAGAAAAACCTTTTCACTTTCACCAACTGCAAGAGTAGAATACCCGAAGTCCGCCACCTTAACTGTAGTTCCCGTAGCGTCTTTGAAAACTAGCACATTTTGTGGCTTGATATCACCATGAATCACATCTGCATCAATGTTAGACTTTGAAATGAAGAAGTTATTTGGAATGACATACCACAAGCATGCAAAGCCATGATGGCACTTCCAATGTCGGCACAAATTTTGAGCCGGTCATTGACGGACATGTTGATGCCCTCATGCATGGTCATGAACTGTTTTAGATCCCACGATGCTTTCTCAAGGATCAGCACGGGGACGGCTTTCTCCGTCCGAGGCTTGATTTCCCAGCAAATTCCCTCGAGATTGACGATATGTGGGTGATTTTGAATAGGGGGCTGACTCAAGATCAATACCTCTGACATCATAGGTAGAAAGTCTATTTCCGAGTCTTCGTACTTATGAAACCGCTTGAATGCAAGGGGCATGTCGGAATTGAATGTGCACTGGCTTATCGTGCCAGAGCCACCCTCACCGAGAGCACTGAGACAAGGTTGCCACATAATGGGGATGTAGTCGACATTGCATTTTTGGACAATTGAAAGAAATGCGATGAGGTCGTTTTGCACGGCATCATTGCTACAGTTCGTTGAAGCGGCCGTTGGAGCGGTCGTTGAAGCGGTCGTTGAAGCGGACATGCGGGTAAACATTTCATCAGAATCTGATGCCTGTGCAGAGTTGAGTGTTGAAAACATGGTAGTGGTGGAGTGGAAAAGGTGTAACCGGTCGAGTTTAGAAGATGGCGGAAAGGTAAGCGTAGTCTCGCGATCCTGTTTTACTCAGTCAGCGCCACAGCTTAGACCTTACAAACACCGCACGCGTGGAGAAAGGGAAATTGAACATACTTTGTGTCAAACAATTGTGTATGATCACTCTTTGCCAACTCCTAGTCAGCCGAAGTATTAATGTAAATAATGCATGCGGTTGTGAAAATAATATTTTTGCGCAAACGGAAACGCATGTTCAACAAGGCAGCTGAATGTGCGCTTGCGTGTATGAAACTATCGCTCATTCTCATGAGTTGGCAGGTGCATTAACGGTCCGCTGCATTATGCAGAATGGATGTCTTACAGCGTTGCCTCATGCATATGCACAGTGACTCGCAGAGCTTGCACGCAAAACACGACTTCATGCAAACTTAACAATTTCTCCAAGCATAGTAGCACAGTCGTCCCGCAGGCAGTGAGCTTAGTGCGAACATCTACGTTGCAAGGGTCAGATCCACAAACACGTAGCGTTTATGTATGAGCGTAAGGTTACGAGTACGACAGCGCAGTGTGTGCATAGAAAAGATGTAACTGTCACCATTGAATGGCTGGCAGCACTGTCTCATTCGCATGCAACAAGTGATTGGGCCGCAGCTACCCCTCCAGAGACGTACGCAAGGCAGCTCACCACACCACAAGGTACTCACCTGCCACGTAAGTACAACATAAAATTTGGGGTCAACATCGGAACCGAAACATTGGGCTGACGCAACCGTACTGAGGACAGGTGTCCGAGCGGGCACGTGGCAGCCACCACACCACCAGAAAAATGTACATATCACCAATATTTTCCTCCCCACGTGCACCCCCGCTATGGTCTGTGATATCAGACAAAGATGGAGAAATCCGGCTTTATATGAATCCCTTGTACGTGGGGGATGAAGAAACGTTGATCTTTTCCTATGAACAATATAAGAATATGATAGCAACTGCATTATGCGATGGATTCTTCCATTTACCTAGTTTTACTTCAGCACGTTGTATCAATGATTCGTTCAGCTGGGTACGTAGAGTATCGGAGATCGGTTATGCGGCAAGCGTGAATCCTGCCGTATGCCATATAGACCATTCCATGCGGTTATATGAATCAACGAAGGTTCGAGAATGCATTCGATTGACGTTGCTAGCGACGCATAGAGGCATCAGTGAGTGGGCACGTGCGCTATTTTTGTACGCGAAAACATGCAAAGCACTCCGACCTCACGCAGCCATTTTCCACATACTGTACTGGCCACTGAGGTTTGGACGTCAACAGTTAGCATAGGGTGTCTGGCCAGCCGTTTTTATGCCTCTGTCAGCGTTTTTGTGTTTTGTTTTAATCATACTGTATTCACTCTAATTAGAGTATGACAGCCCCTTAATCCCCTCCGCTTCCGGGCAGGCCGGCTAGAAGGCGGAGCTCCACTCCTGCTATCCGTCGTCCGCTTTTTGACAAAAGAAAGCATGCATCAAGAAAGCGATCGATGAGATACAAAGGAAATGAGATGAAATGAAATCCCAGAAGGGTAGACCGCCGGCTCTTACTCCTCCGCTCGCTTGGGCGGAAACTTCCCGACATCCGTGGCCGCTAGGAAGTCCATCACCGCTTGATCACACCTCTCCAGTGAGAGCAGCTCAGAGACTTGCACGGGTCGGCATCTGCCCACTCTCCATCCGATTGTTTTCCCGACCTCTTTCCCGAGCATTTATTGCTGGTCCGTCCATCGGCTGCATTGACGGAAGAGATGTTCCTGTGTCTGGGTCTGGGCCGCCGCCCAGCCTCTGCCACCGCACCACCAGCATTTCATGTCGTCTCGGTGGCCCAACCATTTCAGGTACATGCCCACTGGCGCATACCCGGACTTCAGTTGGCACAATCTGGCTGCCAGTGACTTCACACTATTCATTGGGATGGGTCTCTTGCTCCCAGCTTTGCCTTTCAGCCTGTAGCCATGATGTTTGCTGCATTTGTCGGCCTCCCACTCAGCCTTCACCGCCGTCTTTGCTTCTGAGATTGGTCTGGTCCTATTCGCAGCCGAGTTGTATATGCCTTCTCGTACTGTGCCTGCATTGCGGCCTTCTTGCTGCCCGTGTCCAGGTTCCAGGTGTTCCGTTAGCCAGATGGCAGCCTGCGAGTCGCTGAAGACAGCCACTCTCTTCACTATGGGCAGTGTTCGCAACCGTCCCGTCCGTCCGGGAATGGTCAGGACGGGGACGGACGGCAAGAATCCGTCCGTCCGAGAGCAGGACGGAGACGGCGCCGTCTTTTTGAGGCTGGACGGAGACGGACGGAAAGGACGGCCGTCGACGGAGAAGTCTTAGCGCACATAACAAAAATTATAAGAAAATC
>Ga0307514_10003062_pt1 | contig 16484 bp, 23 predicted proteins | sample 16_EM_MG_FD_203088 | JGI IMG/M metagenome (GOLD analysis project Ga0307514, IMG submission 203088) | Populus trichocarpa ectomycorrhiza microbial communities from riparian zone in the Pacific Northwest, United States - 16_EM | ecosystem: Host-associated > Plants > Roots > Unclassified | place...
TATGCATAGTTCGAGTTGCCGCCCTTGGATACGTGCTAGGCAGGTCCCATTCGGAAAGTCGACACGGTTGCTGGAAGCCCAAATCAACGATCGGCACCGAGTCTTCGTGCGGGTACCCACGCGTATTCTCAATTGGCACCCCCCCAACTCGAAGATGCACTTTCATCACGTTAGGACTGTGTGTATTTTGGCAGTTTCTCCACCTAATTTCAATCCTCTTGACATCACGGAGTCTCTATTCTGTCCTCGGCTATTCTCGCCTCCACCGGTCTCAGCTTTGACGTTATAACCGTGCTTCTGGGTACGGAATCCTCCCAAGGATTTGGCGACACTTTATGTAACTCCACCGTTGTGACCCAGGGGCGGATCCCCAATTCGCCACTGGACAGTCATCGACATCTCTCACCTCGTCGACCTAAACCACTCCTCGAAGGAATACAGGATTGGTCAAATGCGTTCAACGGTCACCGCCGGTTTTTCCGGCGCCAAAATAGCCGATGTCGCAACCCTATCAGCGCTTGACCGGTGACCGCTCGTGGTTCCTCGATTTCCATTCAGCTGTCTCCACTACAGTAGGACGGCATCTCGTTATCGTTACACAAATGGTCTGCACATGACTGTACCTAGTATTGCATGCGGTGCTAAATATGAAGGCGAAGTCCCAAAAGTTTTGATGGGACCCTCCCTTCCAAACCCCCCCATCTACCCAGGACACTCTTTCAGTTGGAAATACTCAACTCGAGAGTCCGACGCTCATTATTACTCTCGCTTTCTTCCAAACAATAATCCAACTTTTCTAAACCACGAGCAGCTAGCTCTCACGGAAGCAATATGGACATGAGACGCGACACGGAACCCGATATGTCCACCTACCTTGGGGTAGATATGAGCTCCGTCCTCGGACCTTTGTTCTGGGGTAAGTTCTTCTCATGTTGGGTCCATGGGGCTCTGCTGAACATTTCGGTAGGGACTCTCGTTTCCATGATGTGGGTTTCGGTGCCATTCGACCCGCAAGCTGTGGGCAAGGGTTAATCACCGCTTTTAGTTTTACCGGTATCTCAATCCTCCAAGCTTACCAATACTTCCCGAGTAAAGACCGACCTATCATCCAGTTGATCGTACGTTTATTCGACTACCAATACGACCCAGCACCTGATCCCGTTTTAGGCCATCTCTATGATCGCCCTGAACCTCTTATCCTCCGCTCTTGCTGCTCAGGGTCTCCATCACTATCTGGTATATTCACTCCCCTCTAGTCATCGGTCCACCGACTGAACTGTGGTATTAGCTTCCTCATTTTGGTTCAACAATACCTCTTGATCGTCTCGTCCCGTATGTATTGTCGTCGTAAATTCGGTTTCTTTGCTCACCGCCCTGATTCAAAAAGGACGCTTGCGGCAGAGTGTGTTGCCATGACTTGTATCGTTGTCATGTGGGTACCTGACCCTAACATCACTGGCCGTCTACACCATTCTTAAACTATCGTGTAGCTCGCAGCTCTACTTTGCGTGGCAAGTATACGCCTTGGCTCAAAAACCTTTCGTAAAATATATCGTATCCGGGACGGTGGCCGCCCTCAGCCTTCTCGCGTTCGGTGAGTGTGCTACTTGAGGAGAACTACCATCAATTAGTGAACTTTCCCTTTACAGCTGGTGGTCTCGGTAAGTCTGAAACGATCAATGGTTTGAAACTGCGTCTGACGTTCGACCGTGGTTAGGATGTTCCGTTGTAATGTTTATTCACCCTTCAAACATATTGGCCACCCGTAATCACACATTCACCGTAAGGCAGATCATCCCAACTTCCGCGACGCGCGAGGGATGACCAGATAATGTCGACAGTTGACAGCAGCCATCGCGAAAGCGCCGGCAGCTTTAGCTGACATCATCGTCACTTGCGCTTTGTGTTATAACCTCGGATATGCAAAGACGGGCGTAAGGGCGTACGTGATCTGCGTTCCGCCGCAAGGTTGTTTCACTAACCATCAGAGATCGTCCATTCCAGCACGGACTCGGTACTCAAAACTCTGATCGGATTCTCGATCCAACGCGGTGCTTTGGTGGCCTTGATTCAGACTGGGCTCCTGATCATGTTCTACGCATCTTCTGCGCACATGTACTGGTATGTTGAACCGTGAGATCTTCGTTCGCCGCACAGTTGATGTTGATGATGGATAGGCTCGGACTCCACGTCAATGTGACCAGGATATACGCGAACACGTTCTGTGAGTAGCGTTTTCTTCTCAATGTTGATCAACACTGATTCCTCGCGTAGTTGCCATGCTCAACGGACGCGAAGCATTGAAGAAAGAACTTCGATTCAAGTCTATCGTCATGTCCGCCTCCGGAGCGTACGACCCAGCTCATCTGGACAACTCCTTCCACGTACCGATGAAAGTTGCCCGTGGAGATGTCGGTGAGCTCGAGGTTCCACCAAGCGTGTGGATGAACACAAAAGCAGGGAACACTACGGAGTCGTTGGGTGTTGCACAAATTCAAGTCAACCGGAAGGTTATGGTTTCGGATATCTGATACTGCGGAGACATTTAGAAGTTGCCCTTCTCGTGCGTTTCATTTTCGGATCCTTTATGAGTGTGCCTGTCCCGCACGCTCTCTCATTTGCTGTACATTCTGCGACCGTTCCCTGAGTCTTGTACCTTACAATTCGTGCTCCCTTCCGTTTTGTTCTCCGGAACTACGTCCCTGGCATCGCGGACGTTTAATTGCCTTCATGTGCGATACGATCTTCATCTACCTCCAGCTCTCATTTTACCTCCGAAGTGTAGATTTTACTCTACCCCGTTGGGGTGAAGGAGGTCCGTCGGTCTCCCCCCCCCCTCGCGCAGTGGGCGGGCAGCACCGTGTAACATCCTACTTGTTTGTTTACGATACTGCATCTTACTCCTATACAAGCAAGTTTCTTGGGCTTTGCTGCTCGTCTCCCCAATACCCGATTTGCGCTATCAAATTCCAGCTGCTGCGGTTCCACGAGTGTTCTGATCCGTCGAGACTTCGCTGAATAACGCGATCGGTGAAATGAAGGGATGACGTCAGATCATGTGACCTGGAGGATCGTGCGGATGTCGCTTGGCCCAGTTTGGATTTGTGATAGTCCGTGGGTGAAATGTGTTACTCAAGTACCAACCTCGAGGATGCCAGTCACGACGGCCTCAGCCGCAGTTCACATAACCCCAGGTAACCTACTTTTACTCAGCCAAGGAAGCTCAAATTTGACTCCCAACGGTGAAATTCAGTGGCTATCAAGACTTTCCTTAAACATTACAAGGTCAAGGGGCAGAAATATGCCAATGGAGACACCGACGAAGTGGCCACCGACGATATCTTCTTTGACGAGTGAGTTCACGGATTTCTTCGACTCCAGTCTTCCTCCAAGAAGTCTGACGGAGCAATAATAAGGGGCTTCAACATCGTCAAGGCATTTATCGAACTCGGGACGCACAACACCATCGAGTCCCTCCAAGCCTTGTGCGTGAATCATGCTCAACCCACAAAACCACCCCCACTCATGCCATTCATCTAATTCCAGCACAAACACGCATGTTCCAGCCCCTCCATGGGCCGCCGTAGCCCCTATCATAATACCGATCCCAACCTGCAACGCGGCAGCAGACTTATTAATCAATTGGTTCAGTCCGGAGGACCTCAAACATGTCGTCGGTGGTCACAAGTGGTGGCAAGTCAGGGGACTCGACGGTGTTGACGCGGAGTGGATCACCGAAAGGGAGTTCTTGCGGGACTTGGATGGAGATGAGGTCCCGGAGCGCAAGCTTCGGTGGGAAGAGGAGATTGTGCTGAGGATGGAACATCTGGATACAGTTATGGTGAGGCTGCCCCTCGTCCCCAAGATTTCCTACTGAAGTCCATCCGCAGTTCTACGTTCATGGAGGTTTGTTCTCGGCCTTTTCTTTCGTACTGCAGTTCACTTAGGCGCATTCAGGCGCGTATTTCTGGGGTTCAATAAGTGAGGTCGTCATCTCTTACGTGCATAATTAAGGTGGCTGAAACCTCTCTAGACTCGCATCGTTATCAAATGATTCGATACGGTAGATCGTGTCCCTCACCCTACCCGACCCTTGAACTGAAAACGATCTCACGCGTAGCTCGGAAATTCCATGGACGGTTGTTCGCAGTCAACTACCGTAAAGCTCCACAATACCCCTGGCCGTGTCCATTGTAAGTTTAATCATCTTCGTGATACCACCGACGTACATGCTAATGAGTGTCAATTCGAGGCATGATGTTCTCGCGGCATGTAGGCTCGATGTAAAGTTTGTTGATTCTTCTGGCGGCGCTCATCAGAAATGTTTCAGACTTGTATTTGACCAAGCCACCATCGGACGCACCCCACAAGCCCGTACCACCAGAAAAGATTGTTATTGCCGGTGACTCTGCAGGCGCTGGACTTTGCGTTGCGCTTTTGACGGTCCTCAGGGATCTTGGCGTGGCTCAGCCTGCCGGGGCTGTGCTGATTTCACCATGGGTAGATCTCACGCACTCTTTCCCATCTATTATGTCGAACACCAGTTCTGTGAGTTGTGCACGACAGTTCCTGTCGGGTCTAGGCCAATATTTATCATCAGGATATCATACCGCCTCACGGTTTCATACATAAACCCTCCGAGACTTGGCCAATCCAGAGCCAAATGAGCCAGACTGTGACGACGACAGAAACGAACCCTCCACCTATCCCCGGCCACGCAGATGAAGCGAGGCCTTCGCCAAAGAGAGATCTTCTCGCGGAGGCACTACCCCAAGAACCGCTACCACAAGAAGAAGTCCCCTCACAAGCTTCTATGATGATGTTGGCCGATGTTATCGAATCTCCAGACCGGGTAGACACTGTGCACACGGAGACAGACCGTGCGAGTGGGATACAAGTCGAACCTCTGGCGACAATGGAAACTTCAAAGGGTCGACCTCACTCTATCAGAGGTGAACCCAAGCCACCGAAAGTCTTCATGGAGAATCCGGATGACGTCCCACTAGAATTGCAGTCTCAGATTCAGATATACGCGACGAATGAGTAAGCCTGTCCTTTTTCTAAGCTCTGGCGTGGCCGACAATACCTTCTAACAGGCAACTCACTCATCCGCTCGTTTCTCCATTACTCCAAGCAACACTTGGGAACTTGTGTCCGCTGTACATCTTGGCAGGGAATAGCGAAGTTCTGGTCGACGAGATCGTGTACCTTGCACACAAAGCTGCTCATCCCGCATCGTATCCTTTGCGACAAGGAGCGATGAGAAGCAGCAACAGGCAACAGGAGAACTCGAAGAAGTTTACCACACCCACCCATGTCCACCTCCAAGTTTACGACGGGATGCCCCACGTGTTGACCGTCTTTGGGTACACTGAGAGTGTGGGTCTAACAAATCTGGTCGCGTCTCGGAAATTGCTCACCCTTTCTCTGCTCCCCTAGGCGAGATACGCCTATCGCTCTATCGCTCGATTCGCCAAACACGTCACCCGGCATACGACCTATCTAGAGAACTTCCCGTTTCCCGAGTTGTATAAAGAGGTCGCTTCTGAAGACAGCGTATGTGACTCGGATTCGGACCTTGTCAAAATCTCCAGAAGCAAGTCGAAGTCGAAATCGAAGTCAACGTTTCCGTGGTTCCACAAGAAGCCCAAAGGCAAACCGTCGGAGGAGCCTATCGTGGAGAAGGGGGACGAGGACCTTACTCCATCGGTGGCTAAGGGTTCTATGCTGCCATCGAGTGACAACATGGACGTGACTGTGGGGGGCGACGATGACATCGGAGAAGCTGACAAAGAAGAAGGCACAAGTTCTGCTTCACAGGTGCGTGTATCATGAAACTGCGTTTCGCGTAGCTTTCTCACCGCCTTCTAGAAACAATCTGAGGTCATAATGCTCCGTGAACGCGTAGATATACACGGTCGAATTCGGCCTATGGAACCCGTCGAGGAAATCCCGGCCCTACGGATCCCCTTCAGTCAAGTTGGATTAATTAGAGAGGCACCCGTGCGTCGTTGGCTTCATGGCCAGGCAATGTGGGATGAACAGTTCAAACGCCGATCCAAGAAGGTTTACGAGAAAAGGAAGAAATTCGAAGAGAAGGCGGAACAAATCATTCGCGATGCCACTCGGCAGGGGTTGGTTGTCGGTGAGGAGCGTACAACTCCTGAACAGACGGGAGGAGACGATGGTGAACGGAATGAGGTTCGACCGATGGTAGGTAGGGGCAAGAGCAGTCGCATGTCCGTCAAAGGCATGATCGACGAGAACCGTCGGTTTGGACCGTTGGATCTAGACGACGAGAACCCACCTCCCAGCGCGATCGCGAAACGGAGGGATACGGTAAGTCTAATCATTCACTTCCGCTGCTTTACCGGTGGAATCTAAAACCCTCTCCTCACCCTAGCCCGAGGCACTAGCACTGCTGAAGAAATGCATCTATCACACCGCACCAGCGACACACAACACGATCCCAAAGAGGAAGGCCATGGAAATGATCAGAGCCACGTTCGACCCGTCCGATCATCCGGTCAATCCGCCTCCCCAGTCGGTGTCGGAGCAGCAGGTCAAGGCGAACATTATTCCGATGCATGGGCTCAGGATATGGGATGTCCTCGTTGGGTATATGGTGCGAAAGAAGGCTAAAGGGCGAGTTCGACAGGCTGTCGCTGCCGTTGGGAACGGTGTTTCACGTGCGGTTAGTGGTGGGGAGACAACTCCTGCCTCTCAGACCATCGTCAAGGAGGAACAAGAAAAACAAGTTTGATTCGCGCCGAGACCCTGCCATCCTGCACGCCATTTATTCATATCGTATCACCTCATGTTCCTTTCGGATTATTTATTTCTCGACATTGCCTTCCCTTGAGAAATACCTATCAACGACTTCTATCGGCATTGCACGATACATCGCAGTCCGTAATGTTCTTGGCAACGATCCTACGTACGATTTATTTGCTGTATTTATCTTGCAAAGACTCCTCGAATTCATGACGTGAAATTAGTTAGCGTCGTGCCTTTTCAGCGGCCGTCGCAAGGTACAAGACAGAAAAAAAATAACATAGAAGGAACTGAAGGCAGTAAGAACACATAGATGCGATCAGGAGGGGACAACTAAAACATTCCGAAAACGTAATAGGGGATGAAAGATAACATAGATAACCCGTTCTCGCGTCAAATCTACTCTCGTACCTCACTGTCCAAACCCGACCACCGAACGACCACCACCATCCACGGTACGCATTGTACTTGCCTGTGGACAAGCCTAGTACTCTGCTTCTTCCTCGGCGTCAGTAGAGTCAGCCCCGACCTCTTCGTAGTCCCTCTCGAGGGCGGCGAGATCCTCACGGGCCTCAGAGAACTCGCCTTCTTCCATACCCTCGCCTACGTACCAATGGACGAAAGCACGCTTGGAGTACATGAGGTCGAACTTGTAGTCTGCACGCGACAAACGGTAAGGCGCTTGTGGTGGAGAAGGGTGGAGTAGGGCAAGAACTTACCGAGACGACTCCAGGCAGCGGAGATAGCAGTAGTGTTGGACAGCATGCACAAGCTACGGCTGACTTTGGCGAGGTCACCGCCGGGGACGTACGCGGCGGCTTCGTTACAGATTCCGAGCTTGAAAGCGGTCGGGCACCAATCTACAATCTGAATTGTCTTCCTGGTCTTGATGGTAGCAACCGCCGCCTGTACATCCTTGGGGACCACATCACCACGGTAAAGCATACAACAAGCCACTGAAACACAATCCAAAATCGGGGATTCGGCTCTAGGCTAGGCGAATTGACGTACTGTATTTTCCATTCTTAGGATCGCACTTGACCATCTGGTTCCCATTCTCAAAACAAGAATAGGTCATATCCGCAACCGAATTGTTCTCATGATTCGCCTTCTCAGCAGGGAGTAAAGGAGCATATGTAGCGAGCGGGAAGTGGATACGAGGGAAGGGGACCAAGTTGGTTTGGAACTCTGTCAGATCGACGTTGAGGGAACCGCCAAACCTGAGAGAGGCTGTGACAGAGGACACGACTTGTGCGATCAGCCTGTTCAAGTTAGTGAAACCGGGTTGGGAAACGCTCAGATTCTTCTTGCAAATATCGAAAATGGCCTCGTTATCCACCTATGGGAAAACGTATCACCGCGCAGCAAGCGCATACGTAGAAAAAAGATAAACGACGGGTGGGATGATGATGAGATGAATGTAACCGACCATGAAGGAACAGTCAGAGTGCTCGAGGGTGGAATGGGTCGTCAAGACCGCATTGTAAGGTTCGACGATCGAACTGGACAACCGAGGAGCCGGATACACGCAAAATTCCAGTTTGGACTTCTTGCCATAGTCCGCTGAGAGGCGTTCCAACAAGAGAGCACCGAACCCGGAACCGGTTCCGCCGCCAAAGGAGTGGAAGATGAAGAAACCTTGAAGTCCGGAGCAGTTGTCGGCCAGACGACGGATCCTCTCCATGGTGGGGTCTATTAGCTCCCTACCGACAGTGTAATGACCACGGGCATCTGGGAGACGTAAAGAAATGAGAACGAGTCGATCATTCCGGGTGAAACGTTGTTTGACGAAGAAGGAAAGGGGACTGACAATTATTGGCGGCGTCTTCCTTGCCGGTGATCATGGTCTCAGGGTGGAAGAGAGACCTGTACGGACCGGTCTTGACATCATCGATGACGCTCGACTCGAGATCCACGTAGATGGAACGAGGGACGTGTTTTCCGGCTCCAGTCTCTGAAAAGAATGTCGTGAAACCGTTCTCTCCGGTTTTTGCGGGGCCTTCTTGAATGCGGCCGTCGGGCTGTCCATTAGTGACGCATTAGCGGCGATAGTGAATGAAACACACGGGGAAGCGCACGCTTAGCCCGTGCTCGAGGGTGTAAAGTTCCCCTTTGGTATCGTAACAATTACATAGTTAGACGAGTGAAAAGCGTGACGGAAGGGAGGAAACCCACAGCAGGCGTTACCAATTTGGACACCAGCCTGACCGACGTGAAGGGAGATGACTTCGCGCATGATTTCGTGGGGATCTGGGACGTTATCGAATGCGTGGAGATGGGGGGGGACGGAGGGGGGCGCGTGAGATTACCCCGTGACGCTTGGCGGAACAAGAGTCAATAAGATGAGACCCGGTCACTACTCCATCTCTCCAATAACCTGTGGTTTTGTTACCAATACCATGCAGTCTGTGAGTTGAGCTGACGATAACAAAACATGCTTGTCAACAGGGTAGAGCTGGTTCTAGGCCCGGGTTCATCACCTCGGGCGGTCAAACAACCTTATCTGGTATCCAAAAGTGAAATCCATTGGGTGTACGTGTCAAGTCATCAACATGAAATCCAGAACATTAGTCAACAACGAAGTGGGTAAGGCCGGAGGCATTACGGGTAACTAAAAGTATAGCACGACAAGGAGATAGAGATGATTCGTCGTTTAGTACTCGGCCTCTTCCTCAGCATCAGCGGAATCGATTCCGACCTCCTCGTAATCCTTCTCGAGAGCGGCGAGATCCTCACGGGCCTCAGAGAATTCACCTTCCTCCATACCCTCACCGACATACCAGTGCACGAAGGCACGCTTCGAGTACAGGAGATCGAACTTATGGTCGAGACGGCTCCAGGCGGTCGAGATGGCAGTAGTGTTGGATAACATGCACATGCTACGGGTAACCTTGGCCAAGTCACCACCGGGGATATAGGCAGGGGTCTCGTTGCAGATACCGAGCTTGAAACCGGTAGGACACCAGTCAACGAACTGGATGGTGCGCTTGGTCTTAATAATGCCGACGGCAGCGTTAACGTCCTTGGGGACGACGTCACCACGGTAGAGTAGAGCGCAGGCCACTATTGATAGACGTCAACGTATGCTAGAAGCAGCGGAAAGTGGATGACATACTGTATTTTCCTTCCCTGGGGTCGCACTTGACCATCTGGTTTCCGGCCTCGAAGCAAGAGAAGGTCATGTCGGCGACGGAATTTTGTTCGTGGTGTGCCTTGGCAGCAGAGATGATGGGAGCGAAGGTGGCAAGGGGGAAGTGGATACGGGGGAAGGGCACCAAGTTGGTCTGGAACTCGTTCAAGTCTACGTTCAACGAACCGTCGAATCGGAGGGAAGCGGTGATGGATGAGACAACCTGGGCGATCAGACGGTTGAGGTTGGTGAAGCCTGGCGAGCTGATTCCCAAGTTCTTCTTGCAGATGTCGTAGATCGCTTCATTGTCGACCATGAAAGAGCAGTCGGAGTGCTCGAGGGTGGTGTGGGTGGTTAAGACAGCATTGTATGGCTCGACAACGGAATTGCCGAGCTTGGGGGCGGGGTAAACGCTGAACTCGAGCTTGGATTTCTTTCCGTAATCAGCAGAAAGACGCTCAAGTAAGAGGGCACCGAAACCGGAACCAGTTCCACCACCGAACGAGTGGAAGACGAAGAAGCCTTGGAGACCAGAGCAGTTATCGGCTAGACGCCTGATCTGGTCCATAACTTGATCGATTTTTTCTTTTCCTACGGTGTAATGACCACGAGCGTCTATGGATGCGATTTGGATGAGATGAGATCAAATGCCAACCCGAGAAACGTACAATTGCTGGCAGCGTCCTCCTTGCCGGTGATGAGGGTCTCAGGGTGGAAAAGGCTGCGGTAGGTACCATTTCGAACCTCGTCGATGACATTGGGTTCAAGGTCAACGTAGAGGGAACGGGGAACGTGTTTCCCAGACGAGGTTTCCGAGAAGAAGGTGCTGAACCCGTCGCAACGGGAATTGGTAACACCTTCCATCAGACGGCCGTCGGGCTGATCAAGGGATTTGTCAGGAAAAACACGCATTCGACGCGTTCGGTGATGAAGTACTCACACTGAGACCGTGCTCAATAGTGTACAGTTCCCCTGGTGAAAAACGACAGATCAGCCTCCGTCCAGATACGAGGTATTGACAGAGGATGTATGGTGGGTCGAGAAAAAGGCGCGACTCGGCGGAGATAATCGTACGACGGAGTTCGACTTACAGCAAGCGTTTCCAATCTGGACACCGGCCTGGCCGACGTGGAGAGAGATGACTTCCCGCATACTAGTAGAGAAATTAAAAAGAGAAAAAAATCTAAGGAGAGGATCAGAGGAGAGCGGCGATGTTTTGAGTGAGGTGGCTCACCGTGAGTTAAAGGACGTGGACGAGAAGGACGACAACGGACACGAGACAAGTCCGCGCGTTTGACTTTTTATGTACGATTACCTAATCGCACGTGGCTTTCCCTCAGCCCAAAATGTCCTCTAGCTCGAACTGGAATCTCCCGGTCTACGGGAATTATCATTCGTACGCGTTTCTTGTCAAAGATTTGAAACATTACCTTCAGCTATTCGACAGGTATTACTCCAAAAGACCCTTTGCATCAGACTCTCGTCTCAGTGCACTTCCAAAGGGTATCTTCCACGGGGCTACAGTCCTCGATATCGGCTGCAATGAAGGCTGGGTGACCTGCGAGATAGGTAAACGTCCTCAGTCTTCCGTTTCGACCTTTACGCTCACGGCCACCCCACTGTGCGGAATTAAGCTCAGTCGCACGGCGCCAGTAAAGTGATCGGCGTTGACATCGACGGATCCCTCATTAGCGCGGCGTGGAAGCGCAGACGCGTTGTTTGGAGTGCACAAGGTCCTGATTTGTCCAGGACCCCCTCTGCGAAACGCAAACGCACCTCGGGATTGAACTCAGCTGATGGGTCAGCTCCGATACCTGGGTACTTTCCCGAGTCACTAGCTTCGACTTTTGGTCACTTGCCAATTCCACCTTCGACGCAAGAGACACAGGATAAATTCCCACATAACCTGACCTTCCGTACTGCCGACTGGCTCAACCAAGGAATACCAGAAGATGATGCTGGTTACGACGTCGTTGTCGCGTTTGTGATTTCCGACCAACTGCAGGATTGGCAATTTACATCGTCGTTTACAGCTTCTCACTCTCCAAGTGGATCCACATTCATAATGGCGATGAGGGACTGATAAAGTTTTTCGAGCGCGTCTATGCTGTGTTGAATTACGATGGGTTTTTTGTCCTAGAACCGCAGAGTTGGGAGTCGTACGCCAAGGCGAAGAGAATTGATCCGGTAATATACTCTCCGAGAGCGAGTGTACTTTCGTCTGACCGAGCGCCATTAGATTCTCAAAGAGAAAACAAACAATCTGAAGCTGCGGCCCGAGGAGTTTAAAGCGATCCTCGAGGGCATCGGCTTTGTTCTCGACCAATCAACAGGTCTCGTTGGCGAAGGAGGTCAGAGCATCTTCTATCAGCCAATCCGATTCGCTCATCACTACTAACAGGATTTCAAAGATCTATTGGCCTTTACCAAAAGAAATGTGCTTAACCCGCTCTATTCGCGGATGGTCACTTCTACAAGGCCGTTCACGATCTTCATCGAGACGCTGCCAAATATTTTTAATCCATCATGCGCCAATGCCCGATGTATTCGTGGAACTCACCTGGAAAGGTCCTTTACTGTGTAATCCGGTGAAGTTTCCGCAACCTGTTCCGGAGAGTGGGTAGTGAGCAATGCGAGCGTCTTACACCCAGCAGCACTTCCACTCTTGATGCCATTCGGAGCATCCTCGACGACCAAGCATCTTTCGGGCTTTACGCCACACTTCTCAGCTCCAAGAAGGTAGGGATCGGGACTACGCCGGGGTTGAGAAACCGACGTCCATAACTTCAATCGCCGAAAGCACTTACGCAGGCTTCCCCTGTTTCACATCATCTGCAGTGACGAAGACGTCCGGAATATTTATTCCTGCAGCACCAAGAGCCGAGGTTGCATATTTCCGTGTAGCAGAGGTGCATATAGCCCACTTTGGGTTGGGCAGCGTGCTACCAGAAGCCAGCTGCAGTGGGTGAGAACGTAAGCATCTGCGTTCCGCCGATAGGGTGAATGATAAAATATCATACATCTTGGATGATGGCGCCGACGCCCGGGAGTTTGACAATGCCTCCCCCGTGAGCAGCACCCTCAATGATTGCCAGCTCAAACCTTTCGGCTTCGCGCTATATGTTGTGCAGTCTCAATCATCTGAATTTACGTGGGAAGTGATCACGCTTACCTTGAGCTTGTCTGGGTCTTCGATGCCCAAGAAGTTACGAAGGTTTTCTGCAGTCCGGATACCATGAGATGCTACGAACCACACAATTATATGCGCTGGAGGTAAAAGATGCCACGAAAAAGAACTCACAGCTGAGAATCTCTTCCACTCGGAGGCCCTTTCCGGGATACTCCTTCAAAATAGCCTCCCAAGCGGCGGACACTCCGGCCACAGAATCTACCAGAGTTCCATCCATATCGAATAAACTATTTCGAAGTGATCATGGTAAACGAACTGACCCGATGAACATTATCGATACACCTACATTGCGTCGAAGGTAGCAGTGGTGGTGGGCATCTTGAAAGATGAGTGGGATTCCGACTGCTCCCTGCCCAACCATCGCTTTCGTTTATGTACGCTCGACGGGATCAGCCTCCGGGTAACTCACGAGTATTCACCGAAGTTTCGCCGACCCAACCTTGACCTTGTAATCCCATAGCATGACCCCGCGCAAACCGCAATATACTCAAGAGAGTATCGACCAGCACCTCCAACAAATCCATCTCTTGGACCAATCCTCTTCTTCTGAGAATTTGGAACAACTCGGTCCAATTATCAAGCAAATCCATACGAGCAGACAACAAGATCTATACCTCCGTACCCTTCAAGGTCTCATAGAGTCAAAGGACGCAGAGATCGAGAGGATATGTGGGGAGAACTACCGGGACTTTATTTCCTCGGTCTCTACCCTATTCTCCATCAAGTCCCACACTACGGTCCTCAGTAACAAGATTTCCTCACTCGATGCGAGCGTCTCTCAGGTCGGCCACGGCCTCGTAGAGAAGAAACGCGCTCTCTTGCAGTGCAAGAAGACTGCCGCGAACTTGGACGAAGCGATTGACACTCTCCAGGCGTGTCTGCGGGTTCTCGACGTCGTTCACCGCGTCGGCGAGATGGTCAAGGAGCGCAAGTATTGGAGTGCTTTGAGGGTAACATCCTTATCGTAAAAATCATTTCTTTCTTCTTATGTGGAGATTTATTTCCAGTCTTTGGAGGATATTCAAAGCATGCCTCCGACGTCACTTTCGCAAACTCCGTTATTCCAGCATTTGGTTTCCTCCCTTCCGTCGCTACGGACGCAAATCAAAGACGCGGTGACCGCATCGCAAAAGCAGTGGCTATGGGACATACGAAATGTCAGCGGCCAAGTCGGAAAACTCGCGATCGAAGCTATGGACTCACGAACGCGGCGCTGGAGGTCCAGAAGGGAGAGGGATCCCATGACCAAACACAGCAAGGTTGGGAACGCCGTCGAACTCGTGACACACGAGAAAGTAGAGTGTAGCGCTACGTCCACAATCGAATCCCGGATCGTTGCTGACATTTGCTCGCAGTCGATGTCTTTGATAATAGCGAGCTCAAGGTTGACTTCAAGCCGCTCTATCACTGTATCCACATCTACACTGCTCTAGACTCCCTAGACGCACTCCGAAAATCGTATCAAGCAGACAGACGGGTACGCCGCATCATGCTTCAACCGCTCTCTCTCCCCACATACGTCACAGGCTCAATCGGACCTCATCCTCCCAACCCCGATACCATTAAATGCACTAGCCTCCCTCATACAGGAGGTTGCTGGATTCTTTATCGTAGAGACTCACGTTCTCAAAACAACGGGCAATTTCCGTTCCGAACAAGAACTTGAGGAACTTTGGGATTTTTTGTTAGGAAGACTATGTTCAGCCCTGGGAGACGCATTGAACACGGAAACAGACCCTGAAGGATATCTTCGCGTAAAAGAGGCATTAATTGGTTTCATCATGACTATGGAGGTACGTCGTCCCGACCGTTCGAAATGATCACGAACTAATCGAGGGCGTGGAGACGTACGAATACCCAACAACTGGATTACATTCTTTCATCCTTCTCCTATTCGAAAAATACTCCAACCTTCTCGAGAAGCAATTCGGCAAACGGTTCAAAGATGTGGGTGCTCCTTTGGATCGGCGGACTCCCCACTGAAATATGCGGGTTCCTATAGATCGTCGAACGGGACGACAATGTTCCTATGCAAGCCGAGAACGAACAAGAACGTAATGGGATCATGAATGGAGTTTGGCTTGTGCGAGCCGAAAGGGAGAGATTACTCAGGTGAGCCGGACATCGTTAATACGTGGGACCGGCTTCTGAAACTTTGATTAGGCAACCATTCCCATTAGTCTTTCCTTGGTCGCAAAGTTTCTTCCTCTGTTGCGACGATGTAGGTCGTGGTCCGCTCTTCGTTCGAATACAGCTGACTCCTGATTGACAGATCCGTAATTTCGTCAAGAAATTCTACCACTTCATCGAAGGGGTGGCTCAGCACCATCGGAATATCGATGAGCTCCTCAGCAAGGTAACAAGGGCCGTTTTCTCCGCTGGGGGCGTTGGGCTAAGCGCCACTACAGTCACTGGATACGCTGCTTTCTACCCATATCAGTGACAACATCGCTCAAAGGGTGAATTCTGTTTCGAATCTGTCAGAACTTGCGCAGATCGCGAAGAACATCGAGCACTTTGAATCCTGTTGCACTGAACTCGCGAGATCGCTGACGAACATCCGGTGAGTTAACTCCGCTTCACGGTTGCTTCCGCCATCTCACACGTTTTAAATTTTAGTGCCGTTCAGCGCGGGGGAGTCGTTCGCATTCACACCGCGAGTGGTTCGTTCCTAAAAACCTTGGAGGTGACACTCGATAGGATCCCGAAGATAATCTCGAAAAAGGTCGATGACCTACTATCGGAATACGAATGGACCCCACAGGAGCCTGAAGGCGTCCCCACGCCATACCTGAGCACGCTGTTCCAATGGCTGACCACAGTCATCGACTCATTGGCTTTGGGCTCGAAGGACAAGGATAAGGCGTACGAGGGAGCAACCGCGTACATAAACTACTTCTACATGGTTAGTGCCTTCCTCCATTTCGTTTTCACATGTTGATGAGGAACCGGCACTTGAACAGGACGTGTTGACTTCGAGGGCGAACACACAATTGATCAATCAGAACGCATTAGAGAACGTGTTGGTCGACATCCAGTTCCTCAAGGACCAGTTCATGGTGGTGGGATTGGAAAAGTTTACTGGAGCCTTTGATGAACTCGTGATGGTGAGTTACTTCTCTCTTGTTTCACCCCTTTGGAATCGGGATTCTGATCGTCGTTTGCACTCAAGACCGCGAGCATACCGTTGAACGATCAAGTTGCTCAGTATCAAGATCAACGGCAGACGAAATTCGCTCTCGTGAAGCCTCGGAGACTGCAAGTACTCCTCGAGAAGTTGGCGAGGTACGGTTCGACGCGTTCGGATCGACCCTCAAGGGAGCTCGCGGAGAAAAGGAGGAGAGAGGCCGAAATGCTCAGTAGGATATACCCTGGGGAGAGTAAGTAGTG
>Ga0307514_10003063_pt1 | contig 16482 bp, 16 predicted proteins | sample 16_EM_MG_FD_203088 | JGI IMG/M metagenome (GOLD analysis project Ga0307514, IMG submission 203088) | Populus trichocarpa ectomycorrhiza microbial communities from riparian zone in the Pacific Northwest, United States - 16_EM | ecosystem: Host-associated > Plants > Roots > Unclassified | place...
CACAAAACAACAAGCCAAAGACAGACAAGGGTCACTTTCGAATTACTGAACTAGGTTCAGAGGAGGACCAACAACAGCAGGAAAACGAATAAGGAGTACGTCAACTACTGTCAGACGGACTCCTTGACATACCCCACTACTGACAGTATGGATTACGATTGCTGGGGAGGAAGTGGAAGCTGTGATAGATAGTGCAGTGAGTGCACTTGTGGTTGGGAAAAGGTTGGCAATAAAGATGGGTATATGGAAAAGAGCTAGGAAGGTTAATGTGAAGCAAGGAGATAGGACTACACTTTCTGGAGGAAATTATGTAGTTAATAGTTCATTTCGTGTTTATTTTGAGGGTTCTCTTTTAGGTAAGTTCTCTCTAGATGCGGAAGTCTTGGATATTGGAAAGAAGGATGTGATATTGGATTTATCTTGGTTGGTTGAGAATGGGTTGATGGTGGATACTCAGGAAAGATGTTTAAGGAATGTTAAAACTGGTTTGGTAGTTCCCTGTTCCGTAAGATGGATACCCTTGGTTACACTTATTGATATAGACGTCGAGCCTATGCTTGACGGAGATGTATTGCTAATCCTTGATGTCTGCGAATGATATAATCATTACGCACAAGTCTTCTCTGCTGAACAGGCAGCCCGTCTACCCGAACACAAGCCCTGGGACTACCAGATCCCTCTAATCGATCCTCAAGTCAAGATACCTACTGGAGCAATCTACAAGACTACGTGGGAAGAAGATGAAGCCCTGCAGAACTATCTCAAGTCCGAAGTACCTACTGGCAAAGTCCATCATTCTCGTTCCTCTACCAGTGCACCTATTCTCTTCGTTCGCAAAAAGGATGCCACCCTACGCATATGTGTCAATTATCGAGCCCTCAATCGACTTACCATACCGAACAAATATCCTCTCCATTTGATTAGTGAGCTATTAGACAAGACGAAGAGAGGAAAGCTGTTTACGAGACTGGACTTGAAGAATGGATATAACTTGTTGAGAATTGCTGTGGGAGATGAGTGGAAAACTGCGTTTAGGACTAAGAAGGATTGTTTGAGTATACGGTTGTGCCGTTTGGATTGATGAACGCCCCTGCTAGCTTTCCAGAAATGATGGACACAATATTCAAGGACGTTGAGAGATGTGTCTAGTATTTAGATGATATACTTATCTTTGGAGTAGAGACAGAGGAAGAACATCAGGCACTAGTCGAAAAGGTTCTTGAGAAGTGTGTTGAGCATGGACTAGCAGTCAACCTACCTAAGTCCGAATTCCATATCAAGCAGACTCTCTTTCTCGGTCATATCATCAACGGTCAGCAAGTATAGATGGACCCCACAAAACTTGAAGTCATGGCCAAGTGGCCTGTCCCTACTAAGAAGAAGGAAGTCCAAACCTTTCTAGGCTTTGCCAACTACTATTGACGATTCATAATTAACTACAGCTCTAAGGCTAGGCCTTTAATCGACTTAACCAAGGACATACCTTTCTCTTGGGGATCAGAACAGCAAGCAGCCTTCGATGAGCTTCGTCAATGATTCATGTCTGCACCTATCCTCACACAGTTCGACAGAAGTCTTGATACCATTATCGACACTAATGCTAGCAACCAAACAATCTCAGGCATCCTCAGGCAATACCATGTTACCAATGGTATCAAGTGTCTATATCCCGTCGAGTACCATGCAAAGACTCTCACTGCCACCTAACGAAACTGGCCTATTCATGATAAAGAGCTATTTGCAATTGTAGATAGCTTCCGGAAGTGGAGGGACTGGCTAGTCGGTGTGCATGTGAACGTCTATACAGACCATCAGGGTCTTCAGTACTTCAATACAAAGCAGAAACTCAACTCCTGTCAAGCATCATGGTACCTCCGCATGTCAGAATTTTTTTACACCATTCACTACAGACCTGGGTCGAAGATGGGCAAGGCTGATAGCCTGTCTAGACGTTCAGAGGAGGAGAAATCTGGCATGGAAGCCCGATTTTTTAATAAAGGACAGCTTTTAGTAGATGGGGAGAACGAAGAATTGGATGCTGAAGATATAGAACTACCTGGGATTGATGTGTCGACTTGGGAAAAGAAAGATGGACTGTGGGTTGTACCTCTGGAGTTTCAAACTGATGTGCTATGGCAGCATCATGATAGTGAACTAGCAGGGCATTGGGGTAGGCATCGGACTCAAGAGCTAGTCTCTCGGAATTTTATTTGGGATGGATGGCAAGAAGATGTGGCAAAGTATGTGGCAGGATGTATTGGATGTCAGAAGGCAAAGGCAGATAGGCACAGCAGGCAAACGAAGTTAGTACCTATGCCAACTGGGGAACGACCTTTCGAAGAGATAGCTATGGATTTCGTTAGAGAACTACCTGAGTCTGAAGAATTTAATGCTATTCTTGTTGTCACCGACCGATTCAGCAAAGTACAACACTATATACCAGCAAAAACAACATGGACAGCCTCAGATGTAGCCGCGATATATATCAACGAGATCTGGAGACTCTATGGTCTACCTAAGCATATCACTTCTGATCGTGGGCCTCAATTCGCTTCGAAGTTCCTTAAGGAAATCAACAAGAGCCTTGGAATTAATCTCCACCTGTCAACTGCCTATCATCCCCAGACTGATGGACTTGCAGAACGAGCAGTCCAGACCCTGAAGCAATACCTCCAAATATACTGCCATGATAGACAACATCGATGGCGAACTTGGCTACCTCTTGCTGAGTTTGCTTACAATACTGCTACCACATCTACCCACAAGTACTCCCCCTACCGCAGCCTGTATGGCGTTAACCCTCGTACAATCCACCTCTCAGATGACCACGAATTCTCCTCTCCTGCTGCCGAGGAATAGCTTGACCGCATAACAACAGTACATAACCAAGTTCACAATACCCTTAAGCAAATCAACAACAAGCGAAGTGCTATACACCTAGAAAAAGCACAACAGTTTGCAATCAATGACTGGGTATTAGTGGACCGCCGGAACCTTCAAATATGAGCAGGCAATAACCAATCCCTGACCAATAAGTGGATAGGACCCTATAAGGTCTTGGAAGCTATTGGTTCACATGCTTATCAATTGGAAGTACCAGAAGGAACCCGGTGGCATAACATTGTACACACCACCTTATTAAAGCTATTCCACAGGAGAGATGGAGACCAAGACATGGACAAGGATAACCCTGATGTTTACGAAGTCGAGTCCATTGTCAACTCTCGAAAGATTAGAGGAGTGGTCAAATACCGAGTGCGTTGGGTAGGATATATAGAGTTTGAAGACACTTGGGAAACGTGGGATAAGTTGGACAATTGCCCTGAGAAGTTACGAGAGTTTTGAGAACGCCACTCCAATAAGCCCCGAGATAGGAGAGAAGTCTAAGAGATTGAGAGATAGTATCAAGTGAATGCTCTTGAAGTACATGGTACCTTTTACCTCCTCCTTATTATCGCGTTTTCCCACTGGGTTTTTTGGTGATAGGAAAGGTTTTTAACGGCCATGGCATACATGTGTAGGCACACTGGTCTTGTGGAACTCCAGGTTCTGGGGAGGAGGGTATCTAGATCGTAAAGCGTTAGTACCCGTGGCCACCAAGTTACTCGAGCTATTGCTAATACAATCTGTTTCTAGAGATTGCTAGAAGCTTGTGTTCAGGCGTGGATGCCTGCCTCGAAACGGGGAGTAATGTTACAGCTCCGGTAAGAAGATCTTCCTAGTGCAGCTAGGAACCCCAATATCAACTGAACTCGCTAACTCGGAGACCTGATCAACCTCTAGGTAGAAGGCAGTTAGTGCGTCGATGTAGCATGACGTTAAGGATTAGGCTAGACGAAGTGTGTGACCTCAGATAACCTCTCATGTATATTTATATATAGTTGTTTGATATTACATTTGGGAAACTATGTGTTGGATTGTTGTTATTGGATAAATTGGGTGTTATCTCATGTATGTCAGCCTGAGTGTAATGTGTTGGAAAACAGGCTGCAGAATCTATGTACTTAAGCGCTGTGTATCCTAATTGGGTAGTCACTTCCCGATTAGAGTGCTTGGCTGACGAGGCTCACTATTCCTTAATAGGAGTGTCGACACAGATCTGATAAGTCGTTATCAGATCAAGCACTTCTATAAAAGCGAGCTAAGTTAGTTAGTTAAAATAACAAGCCCCAAGCGGTGTTCTGATTCTTATATCTCGTTCCTATCGAACACGCCAATAACACCAGTATTGCTTTGATGTTTACACTTATTATTCTTGTACCTTGACTCCCTACTTGTGAACACTATTGTAGCACTGCCGTTACAATAACACCAAAAATGAATGACACAGAATAGGAAAGAAACAGATCAACATGGGAAAAATATATAAACCAAGCAATAATCTACTGCATCCTTAACCAAAACAATTTTATCACAGAAGAAATGGACATAATACAAGAAGGAATATTCACATACATGGCATGGCATACTATAGATATATAGGATACAGTAAACACCAAACTAAGGGAAACAATAAAAAAATCAATGCCTGCTCCTCACTACAACCCTGTTCTGGGAATCCTATGGCTAGTAAAAGAATGGCCACAAATAGAACAATACCTTCAAATAGGAGAAATGAAGGAAATGGTAACAGATGAAACAGCCATGAACCTAAGTAAAGAAGAACTGGAAACAATAGAAGAAATGGCAAAACTACAAGAGGAACCAGAATCAAGTGAAGCAGATAGTGATGTTTTTATAACTAAACAGAAAACACTTACACCAAAGGAAAAGAAACTCAAAAGAGACCTTGCAAAGAAGAATAAAGAAGTTCAACAGAAACTAGGGACTGAAAAAGGCAGCAAATCAAAGAAAGAAGTCCAGTTTGGAGACTTACCAGGAAACAAGCCTAAAAAGGGGAATAAAAAGCCTGTAAAAGGCAGAAGTAAGGGCAAGGAAGCTGAAAAGGATCAATCTACCAGTGATAGAGATGATCCAGGAGATGATTTCAGCAGTAGCTCTAATAGCTCTATTGGAAGTGGTGATAGTGGAGAAGAGTCTGAGAATAACACCAGAAATATTAGACAACTTTCACCAAGTCAGATAGAATGGGAAAAAACCACAGGAAAACAAAGTACAGCTAAAACCATGAGCAAAAAGATGCTGAAAAATAGCAGCTTAGTAAAGCTACCACCCCCAGACTTTTTCAATAGTACAGACAAAAAATGGAGAAACCTAACAGTGTTTGACCAGTACACTGCTAGAATGGAAGAATGGTTAACTTACCAAGGATTGGATATCCAAAAAGAAGAGGCAGTAAGTAGGTTCAGCTGGATATGTAAAGATTCAGCTCTGAGTTGGTATGAAGAATATTGTACCAGAGTAAAACCAAAAGAGAGGAATTACCATGCTTTTATCTTGGAGCTCAGGAAAAAAGTGGTACCCTCAATAGCAGGCCTAGAACTATGGAAAGAATGGAAAGAATACAGGCATGACAAATTAACAACAAAGCATGGACCAAACCCCCCAGTAAACCAGCATAGCCTAGAATATCTCAAATATTACAACTCATGCATTGACCTAAAAGAAGAAAAGATGATCAATATGCATGCACTCAAAGTCAAATTTGTCACAACACTACTTGAGCATATCAGAAGACCAACAAAGATATTGATAGATTACAACATGGATTATAAGAAAATAGTGGAGACTGCAGAAAGGATGCAAGCAGATAACTCAAAGAATAACCCTGCCAGAGCAATCACTGACAGAGGAACAATATTTTATTATGACTCACTAGGAAGAAAAGTGAGGCAGAAGACCCCTGAAGAAAGAGGTAGGTCACCAGGATTCCAAAGATCAACATAGAAAAAAGAAAATCTACCAAGAAGTGGAGGCAGTACACCTGCAAGGCTACCACCAAAAAAGAAAACATATATACCAAGGTCCACACCAACAAATACAGGATATTCCAAGCCTAAACCAAAACAAGGCAATAGAACCTTTAGACAGATGAGTGATAAGGAAAAAGAATCCCTGAAAGTACAAAATAAATGCCTCATCTGCAAGCAAGTGGGTCACTATGCAAGAGACTGCCCTAATAAGGGTTCAGTAAGCACAGGCTACCAACAAGTAAGCTATAACAAAAAACCTTGGCAACAAAGAATACCATTCCAAGGATCCAGACCCTGGTCTAGTACAGCAGCACTTGACATCATGAGACCGCCAAGTGATAACAGAAAATACCTCATACCTCAAACAGCAAAAATATCCTGTGCTGCACTAGTACAAATCAATGGAAAAAATGCACAAGTATTACTAGACCCTTGCATACAACATGGAAATTTGATTTCAAATCAATTTTGTAACATATACAAAATAAAAATAGACCTAATAGAACAAAAAATCCTGGAAACAGCAGTCAAGGGTAGCAAGTCATACATCAATTACAAAGCTACTATAGAAGTAGATGTACAAGGGCATAAAGAAAATATAACATTCTATGTAGCCAACCTAAAGGAGTGGAATGCTATATTAGGGCACCCTGCACTGACAACCCTAAGAGCTGTCATGGATATTGCAGAAAACAGGGTTACCATATACCCAAGAAACAAGGAACCTATTGAATTACAAATGCTAGACAAGCAAGCAATGGAATTTCCCTCAACTGCAGCTCAATATATTACAGCTACTGCAGAAACAGTCACAGACTATTCAGAAGCAGAAACATATGTAGGACACAAGCCTGACATACACCTAAAAATATTCCTAGAAGACATGGAATGGGAAAATAACTCACAGCCAAGGAAAAGGAGACTGAGAACTATAACTGAAGAATTAGAACTAGAGGATCGCACACAAAAGTGGATTAGGTTAAATGAAGAAAAAGAAAACATAGACAGGGAAGTCTATGCACAATTAGGACAAATTTCAGATACACTAGAAGAAAGAATAGCCAACTATAGAAGGAACCTTGAAGAATTCCTTGGCAACTTAGAACAAAGTTAGGAAGTACAAACAGATGCAGAAGATAACATAGCTATAAGCATATCAATTGCACAAGAAGAATATGATGCAGACTCTGACTCAACAGACTCTGAAATAGCACTACAAGAGAATTGGGCAATTGATGGATATTGGCTTAATAGTGACTCAGAAGAAGAAATAGAAGAAGACCAGGATTTTCAGAATGAGTCATATAAGGAACCTCCCAATATAGACCAAATTAGGAAAGGAGCAAGAAATCTCCACATCACTATACCTGAAGGGTACCATGCATATGAAAATTGGATTCAATAAAGAACTGCAGAAGCAATAAATGAACAAATCAACAGATTACAATCTGAACCAAATATCATATGCAACTACATGTATGTGGAAGAAAAGTGGGACCCAATCAAAGAATTCACTTACTTGTTCCTAAAAAAGAAACTACTTAGCTTGCCCCCACTAAGATACCTACTACACCAAATGCAGCACCATATCAAAGTACTATCAGGAAGCACATGGCAACCAAAGAAGATATGGGAACTACACAAATTTAAACACCATGTGATAGACAAAATCAATCAGGAACTCAAAACAGGAAGACTAAGAGTATCATAGTCAAGTAACTGTGTATTCATGTTCACCAAACCAAAAGCAAACAAAATAAAACCCAGATTCCTAGTAGACTGCATACCAAGAAATGCAGTCACAATCCCTGACCCTACACTATTACCTAATATCAAAGAAATAATAAACTGGACTGCAGCTAGAAAATTCAGATCCAAGCTAGACCTAATAGATGGATATCACAATATCAGGATATATCCTGACTCAGTAAAGCACAGCACAATTGTCATACATATGGGATTGCATGACTCACTAGTCATGCAGCAAGGGGACAAAAATGCACCTGCAACAATGATGAGAGTCATGAATAACCTGCTCAGAAATCAGCTGGACAGAATCTGCAAGATCTAGATAGATGACATCATTATTGCAACACATACCTATGGGGAGCACAAAGCAGCAATCAGAGAAGTAATGAAAGTACTTGAAAAAGCAGGGATATGGTTTAATAAAGACAAATATGAAATATTACCAAAAAGGCTGCAGATATTAGGACATATCATGACAGAACATGGATTAGAACCTGACCCAACAAAGATTGACACAATCAGAGAATACCCTAGACCTAAGACAAGGAAACAACTACAGAGATTCATAGGTATGGTAAATTACCTGAGGGATTTTTGCCCAAATTTGGTAGTAATATCTGGACCCCTGTCAGAACTGCAAGGTGAAACAAGAAGATTTAAATGGACTCAGCTGCATGAAGAGTCATTAAATCAATGCAAAGAAATTATCCAATCCAATAGGGTTCTAAAGCCAATAAATCATGAGTCAAGAGAACCAATATACCTTGTCACAGATGCAAGTAATTCAGCAATTGCAGGATAGATAGGCCAATATGACTCAATAGGAAAGATAAGACCTGCAGAATATCACTCAAGGAAATTAAACCCCACACAGTTTCATTACCCAACAATCCAAAAAGAACTATTTGCAATCTATGACTCAATCAAACATTTCCAAAATGTTCTATCAGGCTACTTTTTTGTGGTACTAACAGATCATAAACCCCTGCTCAACTTTATGAGTCAATAGCAAACAAATACAATGAAGCAGAGGTGGCAGGAATTCATGATGATGTTTGATTTCATCATAGAGCATATTGATAGAAAAGAAAATATGCTAGCAGATGTATTGAGTAGGAGTGGTCAGGATAGAGAGATAAAACGACCCAGCTCCCACCTACTAGAAAACCAAATCACTCCTTCCCAAACCACCATCACTACCAACTACTTCACCTTCCACAAACCCAACATCCATAACTCCTACAACATGCCCTACAGACTTTCTCACATCTCTGGACCTCCTATCCTATCTCACAGACAAACTGTAAATGCCTCCTCCCCCTCTATAGTCCAACCAGATGATCTGGATCTGGTTTGGACATATGCTACCCCCACCAGAGCACAAGCTCAACAAGAAGAGTTGCAAAGGTCAGTAAACAACCAACCTAACTTCCAAATAAAAATTAACAAGAGATCTAGCAACTTTGAACCAGAGGAATACTCTGAGTGGGAGGAAGACCCACAACAAGAGTGGCAAATAGGGGAAGTCCAACCCCAAGAGCCAGAAGAAATGGAGGACTGGGAAAGGATAAGTAATGGTCCTGACATGGAAAGGACCATCAGGAGAAGCCCTTCTCCCACAGAAAATGAGTGGAACCCCACTCTAGATGGCACTGTCAGGATCAGAAGAAATGATCCTAGGAAATGTGCAGATGAGGTGCCCAAGTACCTCAAAACACACATGCCTCCTCCTCCTCCTCCCTCCCCAATAGTTGGGTCCTCAACCCAACATTGGAATGCAATAGATTTCTGCTGGAACTGCAGACAAGAGGGACATATAATGTCCCAATGCAAACAACCTCCACTAGCAGTTCATCAAGTAAGTGAAAAGATACCACTCCAAAAGGAACCAATCTCACAAAACAAACAGGAAGCCAGAAAGGCCATACTGAAAAACCTACAAAAGAAAAAAGCAGCAAGAAAATGCACTAACTGTCAACAACAGGGCCACAACAGAACCAAGTGCCTACTCCCACTAAAAGAGCAAACCAACAAATGCTCATACTGCAAAGGTCACCATGGCATCAACAGATACAACAAAAGAGAAAATGACCAAGGAAGGGTAAAGAGAGGAATACCAGAGGTAGAATACATTAGAAATAAGGAAAAATTGGGACAAGAGTTGGAACTATAGCCAGACTTGGAAAAAGCTAGATGGATAGAAGATAAGAAGTTAAAAGAGGAATACAATAGATATATGGAAATGGATGGAAATTGGCAAGAGTTATGGAAAGATGCAAAAGAAGGAAACTCAGCAGTAGGAATACAAGAGAAGAAAGAATTCTTCTATACATATAGGAGAACAAGAGGAAATGCAAATGGAGGATGGAGATTAATCATCCCAAGGAATTTGAACCTAAGAGGTATGTCAGCAATTGAATTCCTAATCCAAGAAGCACATGACCAAACTGATCATGGAGGTTTAGGAAAAACATACTCATACCTCCATGACAAATATAGTTGGATTAACCAATACCAAGACACCAAAGAATATATTGCATCCTGCAACATATGCCAACTAAGCAAAGGCACCACACAATTACCAGTAGGACTGCTCACACCCCTTGCAGTACCTCAGAAACCATGGACTACTGTTAGTACAGACTTTCTTTCCCTTGAACCAGTTACAGTTTTCCTCTCAGATATACTTCTAGGATACGGACCAGAAAGAGGGACAAGTTCACCTGAAGTGACTTTCCACAAACTACTAGTCATCTAAGATACTCTCACAGATTACACTTTCCTTATACCATGTACTCTTTTCATAACTGCAAAAGATGTAATTGAGATGTGGAGCCAGAAAGTAGTTCCTACTATAGGACTACCTCATGTCCTCATCTCAGATCAAGAGCCATTATTCATGTCAAGAGAATTTCAAGAATGGTTGAGAACAATAGGGATTGAACATAAAGTATCCTCCCCATACCATCCACAAACAGATGGACAACGTCAGGAAGAAAATAGTTTGCTTCAGGTGCTTCAGGTGCTTCAAGTGCTTCATGAAAATTAGTTTTGCAATAGTTTGCTTCAGGTTGCTTCCTGTCAGCTTCAGGTGAGCTTCAGGTGCTTCATGAAGCTCCTGAAGCACCTGAAGCACCTGAAGCACCTGAAGCAAAATGACCTTCTTCCTGATGAATCAGAAAGAAAAAACAAGACCATTATTCATATGTTTATAGCTGAAAAGGCAAAAGGAGTAAATTGGGTAAAAGCAGCACCTAAGGTTCAAACCCAGGTAAATGCAAGGATAAGTGGACCAAGAAAGAATTCATCTTTCTTTTCATTATATGGATTTCAACTCAAGTTGGCAGCATCACCACTACTACACACAATACCCATATACTCAAACCCCACACAAATCCACTACCAGTTAGGACAGAACCTAACAGAACCAAAACTCCAACAGATCACCTCTGCCAACAAATCTAAAAGACTAACCACCCCTTATGAAAAGGGAGACCAAGTCATCATCAGCAAAAAAAAATCTGCGTTGCGAACTACCCCATCTTCCCATACGTTTGTAGCGTTCCTTCCATTAACAAAAACAAAATCTGCGTCATGGTGTGCACACTTCTAAAACCTGCTTCATGACTCGGTCCTTTCCTATTCCGCGTTTGGTACATCTCCCCAATTACTTTATGTTTCCTGATCCCACATATCCGCCTACTCGAATTCACTCAAAATCTCCCCTGCTAACTGCCCTACACAGTCACCATGATGACAAGTGATGATGTGAAGTGAGAGTCGTGCTAGGCTGTGGCACGAGTGTGGTAGCAAACGAGGGCTCCAGAGTTGTAAACAATCTCTCCTGCGAACCGCAATTGACTATCACCATCTCGTGCCTACAATCTGTGAATGATTTTCATAACCAAAATTGTGAAGTAAGAGTCGTGCCAGGGCGCGGCATGAGTGTGGAACCTAGGGTTTGTGACACTAACACCACAGACTATATATTTCCTAATCATACACCAAGTTCCATGTCTCCAGATGTATCCTGTTGTTCACCAACCAGCTTTCTCCTGGCTCCACCGGGATTAAATGTGCTATACTCTCAATTTTGGCAATTCCCACCACTACATTATCCACCAGCATTGGCAATCGGATGCGTACCATCCCTTCTGCACCTTGTACCACCACGCCGCCTACACATTGAAGTAAAGTCACATGTGCCAGTCGATATATAGTACCCCTACTTGTGATTTTGAACAGTGCATTCAATCTCCCAGGTATTCATCCATTTAATGAGTTTGGCTGGGCCTTATCCAACACCATATGCCTTCAAACCCAAATCCAATCATTTCTTGCTTTCCCCCGGAATTCCTTCTCTCCCATGCATCTTGCAATATAAAGAACAACCTCTTCTACACTAAAGTTTGGCACCAGAATTTGCAGAGCACAATAGGCTCAAATATCCCGATTTAACAGCTCCTCTGTGTGGCAATCTGTTTCCTGGAGTTCATATGTTAAATGTACCCTCGTAGCCAATTTCAAATTATCTAACCTAGTTACACACTCCAAGTCTCCCAGACTCGATATAGTTCCCAAATCAATTTTTTCTTGGAATCTTAAATAAACCTGGTCCTACTCGAGTCTTATTCCAGTGTTTGGGATCTGATGTTCCAACTCTCTGATTGGGGTCCAAGCACTGATCGTTAAATCTTTCATAGCAAATGTATGATCCCTCGTGTAGGTAGTAATGATTTGGCGTATGGCATTAACCTTATTGCTGCGACAATAGGCATCCTTGAATCCCTTGTACATGGCTTCCACTATGTCAGTAGAAAACTGCCCCAAGACACCAAACTTTACTATCTGTTCCGCATAATGGGAGATCAGATGAATCTTCAGAAAATTGTAATGTGCTCCTTCTCTCAAGATCTCACCAACCAACTCCTAACGTTGTAAGGCGTCTGCGTGATATAGCTTCAGCTTTTCCGATGTCATGAGATCTGCAATCGATGCTTGTGATTGTTCCTTCCATAGATTCTTGTGTGCCTCTGCAGCTGCCTTCTTCACCTTCTTGCCCGCACGAAAGCATAAGAATACATCCTTGGTTTCATGGAACTCCCGCAGGTACCGCTTCAAATAAGAAATCGTCTGATCTGTATGACTGGGATACTGCGTCATGAGATGGAAGTCAGTGAGGCTACGCACACAGAGGATTACTTTATTGAACTCTTGAACTTCACCCCCAGTCAGTCGTGGTTGGTTGGTTTTCCGACGCAAGGCAGCAGCAAATATTCTTAGGATAACCTTGGCAAAGTTTCACATTTCTTTCCCAGACTATTGCAATACCACCCGGTATGGTTTGGTTGGAATAGAGAACCCTGGATATGGTGGCAATCGACGCCAAACGTAGTCAAATGCATTTATTTGCTTATGGTGTGCTAGAAAATCTTGAATCCAATCCATCATATGCTTCCCCACTCCAAGAAGGATGTTGTGCAGAATGTCTGCTTGGACTAGATCTGGGGGGTTCAACTCGGGGAGTGACCACAGGGCATTGTTGATATTCTTCATCCCCTGTTCATTCTGACTCAATGCATCGGATTCCCTATGAGCTGTTATATAATCTGCGTGAGAGCGCCTAAGATAACCAGTCTCAGAATACTCGCCTAGCTTCTCGACCGGAACTATGCAAACAGGACAGCGGTTGCTAGCGATAGCATGAATCGTAGCATTTTCCATATAGTCAATGAGCCAACAAAACAACTTAGGAAAGCATAAGCGAACATTTCCATCGGCACAAATCATTTCATATCCTGTCTGACATCTGGCATCAGACAAGGGCTTTAACAAATGTGCGAATACCTCATACACAGTTTGTAAGGCCTGTTGCTTCTGCATCTCTACTGAGTACCCTGGTATTTGGTTGACTCGTTTGGGGCCAACTGGAAGAAGCGCAATAGGTATCCATGCATGCATCGTATGCATATTCCGTATAGAGCTTCGGATATTTCCTATGCTCATATATACAGGCCACAGCTTTTTATCCCCTGAAAAGTTCGTCAGGTGTGTTTCGTCCGATGCTAAGAGAATAGGCACAAGTGTTCCCCCTTCTGGGAGCAATTTCTAGCTATAATCAGTTACCAATCCAACACAGGATATCTGAAATACGTACTTGGTTGTCCTCCCACTATATTGCAGTATTGATCTCACTGTATACTTGATTGCCCTCCCTGTCATACTCTTGCTGAGGACCCCATGCCATATCGCCTGCATAAGCCTTCTGACGCAGCAGATACTTTACCACCGAGATGATATTCTGGTAGTGAAATTATACTCTGTTCAGTAGGGGATAATCTACTACACTTGACTGCCACTGAGGTTCGTTTGTAGCAGCATCCACAAGCTTGTACATTGTATATGCAGAACGAAATTGGACATGGTGCACTGGATTAAGGCCTTGCAAAATTCCTTCCTGCAAGAATTGCTCAATGTTTCTCTGTAAGGTTTTCGCACGGTTGAAGAGGCGTGCCAGGCGATAATCAACGTGATGCCGGAATGGAGAGTACAAATTGAGGCCAGGATCTTCTTCCGGAAAGGAATATGCACATATGGGGATACCAGCATAGCAAAGAGTTATCGAATTTGTCACATTGGAATCTAGGTTTGTCACATCAGGTTCCGGGTTGTCCTCATCAGCTTCGGACTCGCTGGAAAGGCAGAGAGCTTCCTTGTCAGATCCCTCATTCTCAGGTTCAGAGCTGGGGGAGTCATAATCTGAACAAATGACCCTTAGTATATCCAGGTCCAGGTCCGGATTTTCTAGGTTAGATAACTGGTGCTTCCGAGATTTAGGTGCCTCTCCTCTATTGTCGGGGGGCTGTGCAACTATAGTAAGTGTTTCCTGGCCTTGGAGGGTATGTACTGGATGAGCCTTAGTTAAGTGGGTAGAATATGCCCCAGGAGAGATATAGAGTTTCGAACACCACTAGCATCGTGATTTGCGTCTATTCATAATGTTGTAGCTAGGTATGTTCCTATGGCAGTCACTTGGGGGATGAGCAAACGGCAAAGAGTGTGAAAAGTGAGAGTTGTGCCAGTAGATGATCTCGTGCCCTAGCCTCATCCCCGGAGAGTGTTAGTTGGGGTTTATTAGCTTAGATTAGTCATTGTTTGCCCATTGTCAATGTGTTATATAGCGCAGAGCTTGGACTGGTTTTCCACTATACTCGTTAGTTTTTGGGCAGGATTGTGTGCTGCCTATTGAGTTGTCAGCTATTTCGTGGGCGTTATACCTAGTGGATTGGAACAAAAGTTGCACAAGTGAACAGTTGCTAACAACAAGGGCACGCCAGCTGGAAAAAAAGGATGATAATGTCACAAAGGCTGCCCATATTTATCCACGACGTGGAGTGGATGAGGTGGATGAAAAAAAGTCTGTTTATGATTAGCGTGAGAGTCATGCCAAGAGCCCGGCATGAGTCTCACTTAGGTTAGTATCCGTTGAGTTTCTCTTTGTTGCGTGTGGGAGGAAAGAAAGAATTTGTTTATCTTGTTTGTTTGAATATGTTTGTTTGGTGTGAATACAGATATGGCTTTAGTGTAGGAAATTTTTACGGGTTAGTGCATTAATGGAGGTATTTTTGGTGTATGAGAAAATAAATTCATTTGTCACGCCATTTGTGCTTATCGCGCATCACGCAGTTGCTGTAAGGAGTTCCCTTTTAGGCGTTTCTGGAGTTTGTGCATTGAGTGGGGTATAAGATACCTGATACCACCTATGCTTCGACAACTTGTTGTTTTCCTCCATTCTCCATCCTCACTCATCTCGTGCACAGACTCCTTTATCTACCTATGCTAAGAAATAATTATACTGCGGGGAAAAGGATCCTCACCTCTCATGCACGCAAGAATTCTTTCTTTCGTTATTCTTTTTCTCACTGCTTTCTACCCCTCTACCTCAATACCTGAGCAACTTACAATAGCAGCTGCACATGCTTTTGTGGACATAATGAGCCACGAGGATACCCTAAAGGAAAAGTTTCGTGCAAAGTTCAATTCAATTATGGGAGCCAAAAACAAATGGACATTCTGGAAAGGACTCTCCGCTCTCACAGTTGGTGCAAGCGAAAAGATAGGTGCACTCACGGAAGTGCAAACTGAGATCCTGTACCAAGTGACTAATCTAAAGTTAGAATCCTGGGGAGTGACACGGCAAGTAGTGAAAGTAGCAACGAGGAAAAAGGAGCTTGAAGTGTTGGGAGGTATCTACAAAAGCTCTGTATGGAAACGAAGAAACAACATGCAGACTATCGAGAAGTATTGGGGGCCGGGGTGGGTAGAAGAATTTGGAGAGTTTTATCCCCCTTGCCTGCCGGTGGACAAAAACGAAAATACTTGCCTGTATATGAGTTTCTACGTTCACACCTTGGCACCTTGGCAACATTGCTGATTGGCCGATTTCATTAGCTTCTTGGACTAACAACCCCTAGTACTTGTTTGCTTTCGTTTTTGTGTTTTGGGGTAAGATTATGGGTTTGGGTTTTTCAGTGGTATGGGATGTATGGGAACTGGGCAGTACTTGTTTTCTTTCGTTTTGGGGTTTTGGGGTAAGATTATGGGTTTGGGTTTTTCGGTGGCATGAGATATGTGAGTTGGTTTCTTTGTTTTATTTTTCTGTTCACTTTCATTTTTAATTTGTTTCTTTTTCTTTACATTTTTATTTACATTTTTATTTATTTCGTTGAAGTAGTAGGAATAAGTGAGAGTCATGCCAGGCACATGACCCGAGTGTGGGGAACTAAGGAAAAAAGTTTGGGTTTTTGGGTTTTCGGTTAATTGTCGGATATGGGATTTTGCGTGGGCTATTGGAATGGGG
>Ga0307514_10003064_pt1 | contig 16476 bp, 10 predicted proteins | sample 16_EM_MG_FD_203088 | JGI IMG/M metagenome (GOLD analysis project Ga0307514, IMG submission 203088) | Populus trichocarpa ectomycorrhiza microbial communities from riparian zone in the Pacific Northwest, United States - 16_EM | ecosystem: Host-associated > Plants > Roots > Unclassified | place...
AACACTTAAATATTTTTCTGTTTTATGAAAATAACCAAAACTAATGCTTCAATATTTCTTAAAAATAACTTTTTACTACTTAATTTTAATATCAATAACTTCATTTAAGATCCATTTGTTTTTTTTTCTCTTATTATAATGTTGCCCTTCCCATTAGTAAAGGAGATTGTGCGCATCTGTTAGCTGGCACCCACTTATCATACCGTTAAGCTCAAACGACAAGTCATTTTTTAAAAATATATTCCTCCATTAATCAACAAAAAAACAAGAAAGAAAAAGAAAAAACTGCCCCCCTTCCCCCCCTCTCCCACTCAGATCATCTCACACTCAAGAAACTAAACAAAACCAATGCCTCCAAATCCCTAATCCCTAATTTCCTCTCTTCAGGTTTCTCTCTCTCATTTGCAATCACTCTTCTATCCGTCCAATTTTCAAAATCTAATCAATTTCTTTGGTGATTTGATTTTGTTAGGAGTTCATAAATTATTATTATTAAAAAGATGAAAGCAGGAGGCACCGGCGCCGGTGCTGCGAAGCAGATTGTGGATTCGCTGCTTCAGCGGTTTCTCCCTCTCGCAAGACGCCGTATCGAAACCGCTCAAGCTCAGGTCAATTTTTTCTAACCAAATGATTGAAATTATTTTACTTATATAAAAAATTAATAGAAATAATGCGAAAGGAAAATTTTATTTCTTGGTTGAATTTTGAAGTAGTAGTAATTTTATTTAATTTGCTCGCGTGTGTGTGCAGAATATGGTGATTGATAACTCATGGATGCTGGTACGTGGATATTTTAAAAACTTTTTTTCCTATTGCCGTCCTGGAATGGGCAAAATGTTGGATGGACCATCTAACCCATCCTATGAACAGGTTTTGGATTCTTTGGCTATGATTGCACGCCATACTCCCGTTCCTCTTCTCGAAGCTCTTCTTAAATGGAGAGAGAGGTAATGTAATGTTCGGTTTGCTTAGTTAATGATTGATTATTTATTATTTTTCATCGCGATAATATGATGGTAGGCTTGTTCTAGCTTCTCATTGTTAGCTCCCCTTAGGAAATTGTATAATTTGCTTCTTGGGTTCAATACGACCTATAGTTGATACTTCGTTGCCTGGAAAAGAAAAAATAAAATCACAAAAATTTACCTCTTGACCTCTTTCATTCAGGCAGAATTTGAAATTTGATTGGCTTTATCTCTCTGGCAACAATGTATTTCATACATGGGGAATATCACTATTTGTAAGTTAAGAGACACATGAGGAAGTTGAAGCACTGTGTTGTTTGAGACAGGGATTTTTTTTTTCTAAGCCAAAAAGAGAAGGTTTTTTCCTGAACTTCTTGTTTATAGTGAGGAGTTTGAAGAAGATAATTTAGAGTAGTTGATGAGAGTAAGTTGTTTGATGAGAATAATTGAAGAGAATGGCATTTGACGAAGAAGAGACCAAGATTAGTTTGTCAACATAGCAATGTAATTGTTCCTGATGTGCACACATCTTGATGGCCAAATGCTAGGTAAAATGGGAAGAGAGATACTAGTTAATCACTTCACTTGCAAAGGATTTCTGTTCTTTTTGTCCAGGAAATGGAAGGCTGATTCCTGTGCTCTGTCAGTAAACAAGTCAGGTTTGTTGGACAAAAGACTGTTGGAGGTGTTAGAAAGAAATTTGAGATTTGAGATAGGACATCTTATGTTGAGAAAATGGGGACTGATTGTAAACAATGTCATGCTTTTAGTATGAAATTTGACATGGTGCTGATGATCCTAAACTCTGTTGTCTGTTGTGGTTTGATTGTAAACAATGTCATGCTTTTAGTATGAAATTTGACATGGTGCTGATGATCCTAAACTCTGTTGTCTGTTGTGGTTTGATTGACTGGTATGAATGAAAAAAATGTTCCAATTGAAGGCAACAAATCTTGTGGTCATATGCAAGGTTTATTGTGGTTCATTTTTTGTAGTGGTTGATTTGTCCTGATACTTCGTTCTTCAGAAATAGAAGTCATTGGCTGGATGTTACACAAAGGGACTCTGCATGTGAAAAAAATCGGGAAAATTTAAAAACAAAAGAAGCTGAAACCAGTGTGAAATTGAACTTGTGGATCCAAGGACTTTCAACTTTTACCCTCAATCTTGTAGGGTAACAATGCCTGTTCAGTCCATTTCAAGATTAACAGCCTGTATTTTCTTGTTAGCCTGCCTCATGAGATGCATCCTTCATAGGAAATAGGTTCCACTCTCTAGCCATCTTTAACAGATCTGTTTCTCTGTTTAAGATTCACCATATGTGTGGGCACCAACCTTTTCGACTTGGAAACTTGTTGCCATAGGGAAGCACTTATTATCCAACCATCTATTTACAGTAACCCAGGGCCACGTTGTTGTCTAGATTGGACCAACCTTCAACTTTCAGTTAATAGGAAACATTGTTGTCCACTTCATTAACAGACATGAGTGCTGGATAAAATGTGCACCAAAAAATGTAAATCAAGGGTTGAAGAACTACCAATATTGTCCAAACATGAACAGGGCATGGATTAGGCAGACCTAAAATTTTACCTGACCCTATGTTATAAAGAATAGATAGACACAAGAAGCATTAGTTTTGTTTTTTTTTTTTTTTTTTTTTAGTGGTAATTTTCTCTAACAATTTCTCATTTTTTCCCTCTCTTCGTTGGATTTTTGTTGCAGTGAATCTCCAAAGGGTGCAAATGATGCGTCTACATTCCAAAGAAAGGTTTGTCAAGGATAACTGTATAATCAGTATAGTACACTGTCATTTCTGATACCAGTAACGTTCTACATCATTAGAAATAAAATTGAAGTTATTTTCATAAAAGATGTAACTTTAAAGCATTCTTTAAACACATTTTTTTTACATACATTAGAGGAATTATATTGTTGAGCATCCAAAAGTTTTCCTACACTCTTGCGTCAACACATTCAGATCATCTTGGTAACATTGTTGAATAAAACTAACTCTTAAAGCTCAATATACTCAACCTCTTAATGACCCCTCATCTTGATCTTCAACAACATCATCATTATTACCAATGTGATGTCCTTGAATCCAAATTATATTCTGAAAAGATATTTTGTTAAAACGTGTTGGATCATAGTGGGAAAAAAAAGTCAAAAACAAAACCAAAGCACTTTGAAAATGATTAAAATGAAAAGTAAGTCAGCAATGAAGTGAAACTTAAGGGAATGCGAGAATTGATGAAAAATGATGGTTTCGGAGAGCATAGCTTTGTGAAATACTTATTGAGCATTGTATGTCAACGCTCATGTGTTTGTATTTGTTAGCTCATACAAGTGCACCCTACCATTTAGCAGCATGGGAGGCCATTCTGATAATCCTTGTATCAAGCTCAGTCCAGTTTTGAATTGAGTTCACATGCTGACACCCAGCTGCAGCCCAAGCTTTGGATTTAGTTGACATTCACCTGGCCCAAAAATGCATTGATTGTCAATATTTAACTGAAGAAATGTTCATTATGATTTCAACTTAGAGATACAATTTTGTACTGTGCATACCTTAAAGTTTTTATTCTTGAATGGTTTAACCTCTATAATAAGATGTCACCAGTCAAATTATAATCTTGCTTATTTCTGCTATTATAAGGAGATTTTAGTATTTAGGTATGATTTCTTGTTTCCTTCAGGAATGATGAGAGAGTAAGCAAATGCCTTTTTTTTTCCCTGGGCAAGGTCATTGGTTGTCAAAAAATCTCAACATATTAAGCATTGAAAGTAAATGCACTCTCATCCTTATGCATTGGCAGCAACTGAACTGCATTCAGTTTCTTCATTTCATTTTTTACAATTCTCTTTTATTTATTTCAGTCTCTGGAGATTGATATAGATGGTTGCATGAATAAGTATGCTATTCTTTTGGATCCTCGTATGCAATCTTGGCCATACATTTGATTCATCATCCTTAGCAATTTCTATATCCCATTTCGCTCTTGTTTTATGGGGATTTCTGTTGTTCTATGAACCTACCAAAAATTCTCCCCTCCTACAAACTTAAAACTGGACCCTTCCTCTATAATGAGATAATACTTACCTGATTGACAGGTGCACTTCTCGTGTATTTTGGGATGCCCTCCAATTTATGGTTTAAAAAAATATCTCAGATGAGAGCAAGATGACTAGATTTTACAATGTTTCATAACAAATTTTAGTGAGTGGACGGACAAGAAAAGTTTGGCCTATCAAATGACAAGGTTAAGGAATTATCTTTATCTCCATCCCATTCAATCCATGCGTCTGGAACATATATGCACAATGTAATGTTATGAACCTTTTATATGATTATTCTCTGAAACACCCTCTAATATTAAATTTCAGGCTATACTGTAAATAGGAGTCATAATTATTGCAAATTCAATAATGTTGAAGAATGAGGCATGTACTGGGTAACAATAGATGCACTGGATTAGTGTCTTATTCATCGTGCAACTTTCAAGCTGTTTGTCCTTTGTGTTCAACTTGTAAAGTTTTAAAATTGTAGATGATTTTTCCTGTCATGCATATTTCACCAGGGTAACTCATTTGGTAGGAAATACATCATATGCCATAAATTCTTCATTCTTAACTTGTTTAGTCTGAAAACATGAAATGCCATGATTTATCTTGATAATGTTGTTGTTTGATTCAGAGATTAATTTACGTTACTTGTGCTCAGCTTGCAGTGGAGTGCATTTTTTGTTCAGCATGTATCCGTTTTGTGGAATGCTGCCCACAGGAGGGACTCACTGGTTTGTTCACTATCCAGTTATGTTACTTTTCTGCTTGAATTGTATTTTTTCTAGCTAGTTTAAATGGCTGTTCTTCATTGCAGAGAAGCTGTGGTCTGGGCTCGAAAATTTTGTTTTTGACTGGCTGATTAATGCTGACAGGTAAAGCTATGGATTTAGGAACTTCTAAAATATGTGTGGTGAATTGAATTATCTGCGTCATGTATATGAAGTGAGTCGCCAATATCTGTTCTACTGAAACATCAGGCTGGCACGGGGCTGATTTTGTGTCAGCTGTATTAACTGGGATATGATATTTGATAGATTAAAATGATTACTTAAGCATGACAGTGCCTTGATCTAGACTGAAGCATGTAATGAAGACATTCAGAATTGAGATATTGAAGTCAATGAAACACTAATAGAAACTTTGAGGAACAGTCATAAAATATATGTGATTAAACGGTTCTCATGTTCTTCCTTTCTTGTTGTGCATTCAATTATATCTTTGTTATAGGGTTGTTAGCCAGGTTGAATATCCCTCATTGGTTGATTCGCGAGGGCTTCTTCTGGACTTAGTCGCTCAGCTCTTAGGTGCCTTATCTCGTATCAGGTAACCATTTCATTACAGTATGATACCTGATATTGATAGTATTATTTGACAAAGCACTTTTTATATATTGTTTGATGTGTCTTTGTATTTGCACATTTGGCATTTAGACTCATAGAAAGGAAAGGCAAACTGGAGTTTGTGCGATTGAATAATGATGACAGTTTTATGTTATTTCAAGCTTAATTTAGCAATAACCCACTCTCTGGTCAAGTGAGTTTGTCTCATTGTAGAATATTAGCTTATCTACCAAGTCATGAAGGGAAAAGAAACAAAGAAGTTCTTTCCTTGTCACTGCATATTTGTGAGATGATTACTAACTTGGGCCAGCATTTTACTTCTGGGATTGTGATGTTCAAGGCTGTGGTTGGTTATAATGAAATCTGAGTCAGTCTATCTTCCTACCTTCAGTTGCATTCAGTTTTATCTAAAGTTTTGGAACTGTGGTGAAATTTTGAATTCCCCCTCCTCTTAATGCATTGCTATTGTACCTTTGCTGGCATGATATAGTTAGGGTTCCAGGATCTGGCTACAGTGCCCGCCTTCTTTTTATCATTTTCCAGGCACTCCTGCTAGTGGTTTCTGTCATATCTTCCCTTTTCCTTGTCCAATATGGACATTTCCCCTTTCTGTCTTGGACCAATACGGGTGGGTTTTTGTTGACCGAAAAGGAAAATGACACAATACAGAGAGAAAATATTTCCTCTCAATTTCGTCTCTTTCTATATCATTTGATTGTTGAAATAGAAAAAAAGGTTACATACTATATTTAATCGAGGAAGTTGTAGTTGTGAGTAACTGGAAGCTTTGACATGCATGCTCTAGAAAGTAATAACAGTAACAGAACCAACAGCAGCACCTTATTGGCTTCTCAGTTACTTTCATCAGTAATCTTTGAAGCAAACGTTATTGGCTTCTCTCTTTTCTCCTTATACTTCCTGAGTAAAGCCATGTACAATTTTTATGGTCCTTTCTGTTTTCTTCCACAGGTTTAGTTCTGTAACTGAACGCTTTTTCATGGAACTAAATACACGTCGAATTGACACTAGTGTTGCCCGTAGTGAAACACTCAGCATCATTAATGGGATGCGTTACCTGAAGCTTGGGGTATGTGTGTGTGATTCACTTATTCCTGAAGTGAATGGCATAAAACAAGGTCTTGATAATGTGATAGTTTACAGGTTAAGACTGAAGGGGGACTGAATGCATCAGCTTCCTTTGTGGCGAAAGCAAATCCTCTTAGCCGTTTTCCTCCTAAACGCAAAAGTGAGCTTCACCATGCACTGTGTAATATGCTTTCAAACATTTTGGCTCCACTAGCAGATTGTGGAAAGGGCCAATGGCCCCCAACAGGTGTGGAAAATGCACTTACTTTGTGGTATGAAGCTGTTGGACGAATAAGAGGGGTGCTTATCCCTTGGATGGACAGACAAAGCAAACATATAGCTGTAAGATGATTTCAGAGAATATCCTCTTTTTATATGGAGTTCCAGGTGTTTGGTTGCCTTTTAACTCAATATTTGAATTTCTTATCAGTTTCTTTCACAGTATGTTTCTAGATCTCTAGCCTGTTCAGCTACTTCTCTTTCATTATATTTTCAGCAATTTTTTTCTCGGGGAGTTTGCATTTGCACTTTGTCCTATGTTTAATTGACATCTTGTTTTCTTGGCTCTCCTCCTGTTTCTGTTTCTTTGTTATCAATCTGTTTGGAATTTCCCGGATTATGTCATCTCTCTCGTTTTCTCTAACAGTATCCCTGGCTTGTGCTTTTGTGTGATCTTTTCAATTTGTTAGGTTGGGTACCCTCTGGTGACTCTTCTTCTCTGTCTTGGTGATCCTCAAGTATTCCACAATAACTTGAGCCCTCACATGGAGCAACTCTATAAGCTTTTAAGAGTGAGTTTAAGTTTGGTTTAAGTTAAGTATGGGGGAAGGCAAGAGAAGATATGGTTTATATATTTTTTGACAACTGGCTGTCTCATTAGGTTGATTTGTTGAGGGATCAGAGGCATATCTTTATGGGCTTTCATTTCTATTGTTGCTTTTGCTAGTGCAGGACAAGAACCACCGATTCATGTCCTTGGACTGCCTTCATCGAGTTTTGAGGTTCTACTTAAGTGTTCATGCAGCTAGCCAGGCCCTAAACCGTATATGGGACTACTTAGACAGTGTGACTTCTCAACTCTTAACAGTTCTGAAGAAAGGAATGCTTACTCAGGATGTCCAACATGACAAACTTGTTGAATTTTGTGTAACTATTGCTGAACATAACCTTGATTTTGCCATGAACCATATGATATTAGAATTGCTGAAGCAAGACAGTCCAAGTGAAGCAAAAGTGATTGGTCTCCGTGCTTTGCTTGCCATAGTTATGTCACCTTCAAGCGAGCACATCGGCTTAGAAATATTTAAAGGTACACTTGATAGCTGGTCCTATAACATGTATATATTATCAGTTCAGTTTTGTTAAGAACTATCTAACTGAGCATCATTTTGACTTAATTGCATAAACAGGGCATGATATCGGCCATTACATTCCAAAAGTGAAGGCTGCAATCGAATCAATTTTGAGATCTTGTCACAGGATCTACAGTCAGGCACTTTTGACTTCCTCAAAGACCACAATTGGTAATATGTTTTTAAAAAATGTCTAGAATCAGTTGTGCTTAGCAGCTTGTTCATGAAGTAATAAATGGACTTGAAATGTAGTTTAGCATCTTATTCCATTGATTCATGATGGGGATATTTTTTATTCCAGCCCTTTGTTTTAGGATAGGCTGTTTTACTTGCACTGACGGACACTTGATGGATATCCAATGAGTTTTGGATGATTGTCAATAAAGCCTTGTAATTTGAGCATTTGAGCCCAAACTGACCTTGATTAGACAACATTAATTAGTATGGGATGAAGATTTAGTTGAGTTGAGTTATTTAGCTTTTAGAGGCAACAATTGACTACTGCTAGCAGTAACAAATGTAAACATATCCTTATATGCCTTTTCTTTCAACCAAATGGAGAGAGGTGAATAATAATATGAATGATGGGTTATGATTCTCATTTTCCATGGACTTGACCGTGTAGGGTTCAAAAGAGATTGATCTGTGTTATGATGGTGTTTTTTTTTCCTCTGGTCTTGCGTGTATACTTGCCACAACATCCATTGCATTCATGAACTCCTGGCTATTCTCCTTGTTACTTTCTTGTTTTTTTTTTCCTGTACATTGCTTTCAATTTGTGCTATTCTTAGATGCAAATGGCTTATATGAAATAAAAATTTATGCTTCCTTAGATGCTGTAACCAAGGAAAAGTCTCAGGGATATCTTTTCCGGTCAGTCCTGAAGTGTATACCATACCTGATAGAGGAAGTTGGCAGAAGTGATAGAATTACTGAAATAATTCCACAACATGGAATAAGCATTGATCCTGGTGTTCGCGAGGAAGCAGTGCAAGTATTGAACCGCATTGTTAGCTATCTTCCACATCGTAGATTTGCAGTTATGAGAGGGATGGCCAACTTTATCCTTCGGCTTCCCGATGAATTCCCTCTTCTCATCCAAACATCATTGGGGCGCCTGCTGGAACTAATGCGCTTTTGGAGAAGTTGTTTGAACAATGATCTAGAATTCCAGGCTGATGATGCAAAGCGTGGAGTGCAGCGAAATGATGGATTTAAGAAGTCTTCTTTCCAACAATCTGAAGTGATAGAGTTTCGTGCATCGGAGATTGATGCAGTTGGTCTCATCTTCCTTAGTTCTGTGGACAGCCAGATTAGGCATACAGCATTGGAGTTATTGCGTTGTGTACGTGCTTTAAGGAATGACATACGAGACCGTACATTACGTGAGCAACTGGACCATAATTTAAGAAATGAAGTGGAACCAATATTTGTGATTGATGTCCTTGAAGAACATGGGGTGAGACATCCTAATTTGTAGTTTTCCATCTTTGATATTTTTTTGTTTCTGTTCTTTAATTTCATGCAAGTAGCAGTCCTTTGAATGCAAATTTCCTTATCATATTCACAACTTAGAGGTTTCAAAATTACAGGATGACATTGTTCAGAGCTGTTATTGGGACACTGGGCGCCCATTTGATATGAGACGAGAATCCGATGCAATTCCTCCTGAAGTGACACTTCAATCGATCATATTTGAGACTCCTGATAAGAATAGGTGGGCTAGGTGTCTTAGTGAACTCGTCAAATATGCTGCTGATCTATGCCCAAGCTCTGTTCAGGATGCAAAGTGAGTAGATTTTGATTGATATATTAGTAGTATCACTGGTTTTTTTCCCCAATTTTACATGTTGAATTGTTGCATTTACTTCTACCGTCATTTGTCCATTGCTGCCATCTGCAATATTTTTTACCATAGAATTGTTAACCGATGCAGTATTCCCATTGTGGGTTTTTGAGTTATTCGTTATTTGATTTACTAAATTGAAAAGGTGTATAGGTTGTGGTTGTGTATGAATGTGTTGGTTTTATTAGGTTCTCTTGATCTTTGACTACTTGACTAGAAGTGTAGCATAAGCTTTTATGACGCGACGTGTAGCGTGGATAGAAATTAGGGTTCTCAAGCCCTAAAGTTACAGACCCAAGCTATAGAGAAATTTAGAGAAAACTCTGTAGTGTTTTATTAAAAGTTTGAATAATAGTCTGCCTTTTTATAAAAGAAACTAGACATCCTTATCCTTGTAGAAAAAGATTCCTAATTAAAACTTACCTAACTAATAGAATTCATCTGGTATTAGAATTTTTATATAGTAAGATACTAATTAAATTAAAAGTCCTAAGCTAAATAGAAAAAATAATCTAAATACAAGGTAAATAAAGACAATCTCACACAGTAACTTCCAAGCTTTATTTGAAGGCCTTCCTAATCTTCAATCATCATGAAATTTTAACCCAGTAAGAAAACAGGGCCTTCAAAATTTTCTGTTAAAATTTTAGTTTGATCTAATGATCAAATTAAAAGTTATGTTTTATTTACCAAACTACATCTTGGACTCTTCTTAAACTCATCAAAATCTAAAAATCTTAACCATTAATAAAATAATGCATAAACATTATTATACCAAGAACATGGAAGAAATTTCCCCACGGCACTTTAGGTTCTCATGTCAAATCTATCTTTTGAATTGAGATATGACTATTTAGCTGAAGAAATGAATTGAACTCTGGTTATGATGCTGGTTTGTTCTTGACACTGTTGTTCACATACTTTTCGTGTTTAATGAAGCTCTTCATATCTGTTTATTTTCAAGAAAACTAGATATGGATGATGTCATTTTGTACTCAATTTTAATTGGCAGGGTGGAGGTCATCCAACGCCTTGCTCACATTACTCCCATTGAGTTAGGTGGGAAGGCTCATCAGTCACAAGATGCAGATAACAAACTGGATCAATGGCTCATGTATGCAATGTTTGCATGTTCATGTCCACCAGATAGTAGAGAATCTGGTGGCTTAACAGCTACCAAAGATCTCTACCATCTTATTTTCCTCTCTCTAAAATCTGGATCTGAAACAAACATAGTAAGTACATGTTACTACCAATTCTTCTAGTTCAATGGATTTGTATTCGTTTGCTTCTTTTATTTTGAGTAAGTTTGTTATGAGCCACTATCTAAAAGTGAGTGTCAAAGTGAGGAAAGGGTGCATTAACATTTTTTTTTGTATTTTTAGGCTTAAAATAAGATGCTTAGACATTTAATTCTCCAACCAACCTCTGTTCTTTAACTGGACCTTAATATCTCTTCTTTCTTGGGGAAAAAATCAGCATGAAGGTAAACTTTATGTCATCAGTCCCATCAGGATGGTAATGTCAACATGGATTAAATTTAGGTGGGAGTCCACTAAAAGTGTTTATTTTCTTGTTGCATGTTTTCTAAATGTACCTGTGTTTCTGTTAGCAATCTGTTTGTGTCAGGTTGTCAGTGAATGTTTAGCAATTGAAAGAGCAAACTAAAGCCAGAGGAAGTTGGTGGGTTAAAAATGTGTGATTCTTAATGTTAACGGTAACCAAGTTAGAGAATCATGAGGTCTTATTTTATTTATCTGGTTGTCCTTTGCTGAGAATACGATGTAACCTATATCACAAACTTGATATAAAGTATGTTATACATCTAAGATTAAGGGAGAGTTGGCACTGGTCTCTTTTTGTTCAGGAAAAAAAAACATTGCCTTTATGGGGAAGTTCTGCTTATTATATTAGAACATGACTCATTTTGGCACTAGGTTATTTGCAATGAACATGAGCATGATGTTCATTCAAATGGTTGGTATGTGAAGGCTAGAGTATGTCACTTAGCATCACTTGTTTCTCACCATGTCTCTATCAAAATATAAAGCTCCTAATGATCTTCACATTCGTTTCTAGTAGGACCTTGGGTATGGGGAAGCCTTATACTTTACTTTCCACCTTTGTCGTTCATCCAGATTGTATTATGCCTCCATCTCTAGCCTTTTTCATCAATTGAGTATTGAGAAATATTTCTTGGGAGATTCATCTTTACAGAAGCCAAATGAGTGGAAACCTTATGAGCTTTGTTTACATTTTGAGATTCTAAACTCCCTTTAATTTAAGAATAGGTTAAAAGGATGTGGCCTTTGGGTGTCTGGATATCTTTGCTATAGATATTTATTTTAAACATCTTTCTTAGTCTCCAAATCCTTCTCTTTTTCACATTGTATCTAAAAAAGCAAGATGTTGAGGACTGTCTTTGGACTGCAGTTCTTGATGAGATGAACATGGACTGTCTTTGGAGAGCAGCTCTTGATGAGATGAACACTTACGGAATCTCTCTAGGCATTGTTACCTAATATCTATGATAAAACATAGTCATCGTTAGGGAATCCAGCGACAATGGTAGGGGACCTCAGGAGTTTTTTCCTGTAGCTTGAACCAGGATCTTTTCTTTTTGAGGGGAGCAATGGGTATCCTGAGCAGAGTGAAGTCGCTACTATTTTTTTTTTTGAGAGGGGGAGCTGTTGCGATTTTTATGTGTTTGTGCTATGTTTGTTGTAATTCAGACTGTGTGAATGGAAATAAGTTTTTTAATCAAAGAATTATTTGTTCTTAAAATAATTGTTGTGGGATTGGACATGTTCTGTATGAATGGAAATAAGTTTTGTAATCCAAGAAGTATTTGCTCTTAAAATAATTGTTGTGGGATTGGACATGTTTTTTAGCTTCCTTGTGATGTACTGCTATTTAGAGGATTATCTTTAGTTGATATGCTTTGGGAATAGAAGGTCCTTTGATGGAGAATGAAGGCAACAATGGGAATTGGTTTTTATTTATTTAGGAATTTTAATATTGTATGACCATTTTAGATTTTATTAAATAGGGAATATTAGGATTTATATTTAGTAGTTAAATTAGGATTTAGTTTCCTTATTGAATTAAGAATTATTAGGTTTTTCTATTATATTTGTGTTGGTGCATATTAATGTTATTGTTGAATGGTTGAGTTGTTGAATAAAATAAGCACCTGGACATTAATAAGCACCTGGACATTCAGTTATGTTAATGGTTGAATTGTTGAATAAAATAAACAGAGTTTTCTTCAAGATTGATTGCGTCTCTCTTGTATTGCTTTCTCCAAGATCGAGTGTGTCTCTCGTGGTTTGTTTTGTCAAAACCAAGCGAGTCTCTCGTTTTTTGATCCCTTCAAGATCAAGTCTGTCTCCCTTGTTGGTGATTTTGATTTCTATTCTATATTAGCTATCTTGTTTTGTTGATTTTGCTCATCTGGTCCTACATCAACCTTCCATTTTATTTTATTTTTTTCAGATCTCGTGCTTTGGTCATGCAAGATTCCTTATCTTCTTCTGTCTTTTTTTCTTCTTCTAATAAAGTTTTCTTTTATCAAATTACATTTAAGGGCTAATCATTGATTGGTGAGGCAGGTGCTAGCCCATATATGACTGACATCTGATGGTAGAAATTTAGTCACTTCAGTCTACCTTGTGTGACCTGAAATTTGTGTGTTTATTTATAGTGAGCACACTATTTGGCTGGGTTTGCTGTCATGTATTTGTCAGATTGCTTTGTCTTTCCCATTCCTCTTTTTCCCAGGAATATTGCAATATGTCTTGTGCTTGTAACTTTATCCCTTTGTGGATGCTGAAGAGAATTGAACCCGCTGCTCTCTTCTATTGAACTTGAATCTGTTACCAGTTGCTGTGTGCTAAACATGCGATGTCCCAATCTATGCCATTACATGCCATTATTATCGCAAAGGTGAAAGTGTTAATTGGTCACCAATGGGAAGAGAGGGTGGTTTTCTCCAGTAGACATACTCACTACAAACAATTAATAAACAATTAGAGGACTTCGATATTGTTAACTTTCATGCCCAAATAATTTATTTGTTATTTATTTATTGCTAATGCTCAAATTGGTTCCTTCAACAGCATGCAGCAACCATGGCTCTTGGCCACTCACATCTGGAAGCTTGTGAAATAATGTTTAGTGAGCTGTCATCATTTATTGATGAGATATCTTTGGAAACTGAGGGAAAACCTAAATGGAAGGTACGGAGTATATAAATGCATTAAACATGATATGTTTGATTTTCATGGATGTTATTTGTAAGTTCATGAAGTGTGGGGCATAACCCCTAGTGCAATTCATTTAATATTTGTGTCATAAATTCTGGGGAAAAGTATGTTATTGCTGGTACCCAAAGATGAGTCAATATACCAAAAGGGAAAAAATCCAAGCAGTTTTCTGCCATGCAACAAACATCTTCAATCATCATGATTAAACTCGTATTACTTGTCAGCATAGACATAGGAGAGTAGATGTTTAAAATTGTAATCCTGCTGTCTGTTTCCAGTGTTTGATGTCATTCCTTGATAAGTTGCAAAAATCAAAGTGTTGTCACCTTCAGGTTTTCTATCTATGAAAATTAGCATAGCTTCCCTTTGTGTGCTCCCAGTGTTCCATGTCCTCCTCAATCTGAAGCTATGGCATTTTCTTTATAGTCATTCTTTAAAAGTGTTCAATTGATATCCCAAGAATGTTGATTTTGAAAAGTCAAACAAACATTTGAACTATTAAGTGGAATGGTGCAAAAGGATCTGCATAGCTGACCCAAGCTAGTTTGGGATTGAGGCTTGGTTGTTGTTGTTGGTTAAACCAAACATTTGAGCAAAACTTTCTTTACTTTGTTTCTGGACCGACCCATTTCTTGTTAATTTTAAAGTTGTTCTCAGTTTTCTATCAATCTAAGATGTCATTAAACATTGAATTGAAGAATTGATCGAGGATTAGAGATATGTTCTCTCTTTTAGCCTACGTTGTCAAGCTCCATCTGAGTGTTACTGTAGGGTGTAGGCTGGGTTTGGACCTATCTTCTTGCCAACATACTAAAATATAATCATCACCCAATGTGAAATGGCTGATAACAATGTCCTTTTCTGCCATATCATTCAATTTTTTTCTTTTTTAATTTCTCAAATTTTGGATTTCAGTCCATACTAATTGGATATCTCATTCTCACAAGGTACAAAGTCAAAAACCTCGCCGTGAGGAACTGCGCATTCACATTGCGAATATATACCGAACTGTTGCTGAGAATATCTGGCCTGGCACACTGGGGCATAAACGACTTTTCCGTCTCCATTATCTCAGGTTCATTGATGAAACAACAAGGCAGATCTTATCAGCACCCCCTGAGAGCTTCCAAGAAATGCAACCTCTCCGCTATGCACTTGCTTCTGTTCTGAGATCCCTTGCACCTGAATTTGTTGAGGCAAGGTCCGAGAAGTTCGATCTCCGAACTAGAAAACGACTCTTTGATCTTCTCCTCTCTTGGAGTGATGACACTGGCAGCACATGGGGGCAGGATGGAGTTAGTGATTACCGACGTGAAGTTGAGCGCTATAAGGCCTCGCAGCATAGCCGTTCAAAAGATTCAATAGACAAAATTTCATTTGATAAAGAACTGAATGAACAAATTGAGGCAATCCAGTGGGCTTCCATGAATGCAATGGCTTCACTTTTACATGGGCCTTGCTTTGATGACAATGCAAGAAAAATGAGTGGTCGGGTGATATCTTGGATCAATAGTTTGTTCAATGATCCTGCTCCTAGGGCTCCATTTGGTTACTCTCCATCAACCCCATCTTATTCCAAGTATGTAGAAAGTGGGCGTGGAGCTGCTGGTCGTGATAGACAAAGGGGTAGTCACCATCGTGTCTCTTTAGCAAAATTGGCTTTAAAGAACCTTCTCCTCACAAACTTGGACCTTTTTCCCGCTTGCATTGATCAGGTACTCCTTTTCCCTTTGTGCATGTACAGTAGAACCACATGCCTGGATTATGAAGTTACTGTTTTTCATTTTTAACAATATGGAAAACAATATCAGCATCTCAATTAGGATTGAAAATGAGATGGCACATGCACACAATACCTTTGGTATTCTCAAGGTTGGCTAGCTTTTTCTCTCTAGGCCAATCTAATTATGCAGCACTGAGCGAGCTTACATTTTTGTTTATTATTAGATCATAAATGATACAGTAGTATCCATAATAAGAAACTAATTATCTCAAAAATTTTGTCCAGTGCTACTACTCTGATGCTGCTATAGCCGATGGTTACTTCAGTGTGCTTGCTGAGGTCTACATGTGCCAAGAGATACCAAAATGTGAAATACAGAGGCTCTTGAGCCTTATCCTCTATAAAGTCGTTGACCCAAATAGACAGATCCGTGACGATGCCCTTCAAATGCTAGAGACACTTTCTGTCCGCGAGTGGGCTGGGGATGGCATTGAGGGTTCAGGAAGCTATCGAGCTGCTGTTGTTGGTAACCTCCCCGATTCCTACCAACAATTCCAGTATAAGCTCTCTTGCAAACTTGCCAAAGATCATCCTGAATTAAGCCAGCTTCTCTGTGAGGAGATCATGCAGAGGCAACTTGATGCTGTTGATATAATAGCACAACATCAAGTCTTAACCTGCATGGCTCCATGGATTGAGAACCTCAATTTCTGGAAACTCAAGGACTCAGGTTGGAGTGAAAGATTATTGAAGAGCCTCTACTATGTGACCTGGCGACATGGGGATCAGTTCCCTGATGAAATTGAAAAACTATGGAGCACAATTGCTAGCAA
>Ga0307514_10003065_pt1 | contig 16476 bp, 8 predicted proteins | sample 16_EM_MG_FD_203088 | JGI IMG/M metagenome (GOLD analysis project Ga0307514, IMG submission 203088) | Populus trichocarpa ectomycorrhiza microbial communities from riparian zone in the Pacific Northwest, United States - 16_EM | ecosystem: Host-associated > Plants > Roots > Unclassified | place...
TTGATGAATCTGATGATTTGCAAGCAACCCAAAGCTTTAGCAAAAGGGGACATCATTGGAAAAACAATTGGAGAGGAACTACAGGTCTCCACAATGTCTGATCAAATGAATGCAATGTTTAACCATATTGACGCCTCCATTGCTTTACCAGGTGGTCTGGGCACATTGGCAGAAATCTTTCATATTTCCTCTTGGGCCCAACTGCACATTCACCATAAACCTACAGGTTTGTTAAATGTTAATGGTTTTTATGATAATTTGTTGTCTTTTATTGATCAAGTTGTGGAACAAGAATTTCTAACATCTTCGGCACGACAAATCATAATCTATGCTACTACTGCTGAACAATTGATTGACCAACTACAATCTTTCATCCCTGTAATTGATCCCTCCATGAGTCGCATAAATTGGTCAACTAAAGAAAGCCGTGAAAAGCCTAGATTGGATTTGAGCCTTCATTTGTGGAACCTTGTGTCTTTTGATTTTATTAATAGCATACTATTTTGTTTTGTTATTTCTTATATTTGTTTAAGTGTGTTTCAGGTTTGTCAGTGTTCGTTGTTTCAGGTGATGTCTTCTATACTTTATCTTTCTGCCTTATGACATTGAGGACAATGTCTCGTTCTGGTTGGGGGGGAGGGTAGTAGTTGATATTAAAAAAAAAACTAATTTACTAACTGTTTTTTTATTATTAAAACCATTTGACAAAACTATTATTAAAATGGTCAAGGAGGAATTTTATTGACTCTTGAGACGCATCTTAGTAAATAGTCTTATCAAGGTCCATCAGAATACCTCTTGAAATATTCAGGTTTACAAACTCTCGCATTGTTATCATCTGATCCTGCTCATATACTCATTTAACAAGTATTCTTAAACCTTCATTTTCACACACACACACACTTTAACATATGATTTAGGAATCCTATTTAGCAAGGATCCTTTTCCAAAAGGATGTAGCAGCATGTTTTAGGAATTTTCTAATTCAACAAGAATCTTTAATGAGCTGAAACATAATTTCCAAGAGTGGCAACGATTCACTAATGTTTCAGAATCCTTTTCTTATAATGATTCCTTATCCATCCTGGTTGCATAAGGAAAGAAGGGTTGATGCTATTTAATGACATATTAGTTATTTTTATTATTTTCTTTCATGTTTTGGCATAATTAAAACTTTGTTTTGAGCTAGGATCCAAGGCTTGTTTGGATCATGCTATGGGCTTTTCACTTTAAGGTTTTTAGGTCAGTTTTGTATGTGGGTAAGTTTAGCCCACAAGGGTAGATCCATTAGGGTTAATTTTTCAAGAACTATTTGAACTCATGTAACCAAAATTTCAGCAGCCATTGATGAATATTACTTCTAATTTTTTCAGTTTTAACGTGTGAGAGTGATTCTTGCATTCTTCAGTTCTTGAACGAACTGAATCTAACTTATCGAAGATTAACTGGCTTCGTGGCGTCATTCTATTTCATTCCAATAATGTTAGTGCCTTGGGGCAAGTTTTCATTGTGTAACACTCTTATCAGACCTATTTCGGCTTTCCAGGAACATATCTCAATCTTGATTATGGGTTGTGTGACCACGTGATCACGAGGTTCACATCAATCTTTTTGTGAGGCTGTTGCAAGTGCCACATCTGCACAACTCAGACAATAATTTGGGTCGAAATTCATTCAACTCTATTTCCATGTTTTTCTTTCCTATTAATTTATTTTCATTTGGATCTTATTTGCAATCTGGACTTTTTTATTATTATTTTTGGGTATTTTTCGACATTTGTTTTTTTTAAAATCCTTTCACAATAATTTTATTTAATTTTTTTTATCGATATTCATTCCCACAAGGTAATTATTCATTCTTGACATTTAACTTATTATTTATTTTCTTAATTTTATAAGTTTCTTCATAGGGGTTTACACAAATTATAAACTTTATCCTTCTTAATAAGACATGCATAAATCAAATGAACTATAGCTCTACAATAATTGCATTTATTTTTAGGGTCATATGATTGTTTAGCTTTAATGAAATAAATATTTAAATACTTTTGGTTCTTTTTGCCGGTAACCTAAACCTCTTTTGTTGAATTGACTTTTAAGGGAAGAACTCAACTACGACACTGTTGAATTGACATGTTAACATTCATCTGTTCTTCCATTGCTTAACCAATGTCAAAAGAATGTCTATGAATATGTTGTTACGTTCTCAACATATCACAAATGTTGGTCTTTGTTCATGGTCATGGGGGACATGGAAAATATTTTTATGGTATGCAATAATCAATAAACTGAGGTCTGAAGGTTTAGCTGTGCTCGTTGTTGCTCCATCTGGAATTGATTCTCTGATAAGGATCAACCCAACACCAAGCGTAATCATGCCAATGACCTATTGGAGGTGCCAATTAGGCCAATTACAAGAGGTAGGGCAAAGAAGCTTAAAGAAGCATTGAATGGGCTTGTTCAGAACATATGGAGCAAGATGGACCTACAGAAGCTTGGGACATCTAAGGAGCACGAAGGACAGCCTCTAATTCATCTAATTCAGGTTCAAGATAAGCCCAATTCATGTGGAAGAAGGGGCTGATGTATCCGACCCCATACCAGCCTTATTAGGCTTTTTTTTTCCTAATGCTACAAGGATAGAAAGTCAACAATTTATTCTCCTAATTAAGTAAGGAAGTTGGCCAGATCTTGTTCCTAATGAGGGGAGGATTATTTAATGATTTTCCTAACCTAGGAAGGAAAGTTATTAAATCAGCAACAGAGGAAATTTGTTTTCTTATTTATCTAAGTTAAACAAGGAAAATTAAGGACCTAAAAGGGGATGGCAGTATAAATTTTTCAAATAAGATATCTCCTAGTTTATTCGGCACTTCTTAAGGGTGACAAATGTGATTCTAACGTATTTAGGATAGTAATTTTTGGATTTTTATTATTTGTAATATTTTCTTCTTAGTCTTTGGGTTGTTATTAATTATTTGGGTCAATTGTAAGTGGGCCTCATATAAGTTCACCTAAGGGGGGTCCATTAGAGTTTATTTTAGTTTGGAGTCAGTATAAATAAGGGCATAACCAGACATGTATGGTCACGCAACTTTCAGATCAATAAACTTCTTTTGCCGCACTTGTTGTGTGTTGGTGGGATAATCTCCCTTCCTTGGTTCTCTAAAGAACTGAAAACGACTTATCAAAGAACTAGCTTCGTGGTGTCATCCTTATACTTCTCATTTGCGAATCAATATTCGTTGGGTGAGGGTTTTGCGTTTCTAATAATGTTGGTGCGTAGGTACAAGTTATCTTTGTGTCACACTCCTATAAACATGATTTACTTGGCTTTCCGGGAATTGGTGTCTTTGCGTGACCACGTGATCACGAGGTTCGCATCATTCTCTTTTGTTGCTAGGTGGGAGAATTGCTTATTCAAGGTTTAAAATACCTATGATTGTTGCTGAAGTCCATCATGTGAGATAATGAAAAACACAAACCTTTTATGATTGCTTGAAATGGCAGCACTTATTGTTTGGGACGAGGCTCCAATGAATAACAGATAGTGTTTTGAGGCAGTAGACCGTTCGTTGCGTGATGTTTTGGGAGGTGGTTAGGAATCCAATGAAAAAATAGTTTTTTAAGGAAAAATAGTCATGTTGGGAGGGGTTTTCAAGCAAATCTTACCGGTTGTTCCTAGGGGAACCAGGGATGGAATTGTCCATGCTTCTCTTAACAACTCGGTGTTATGGCTAAAATTTAAAGTGGTAACTCTAAAAGAAAACATGTGTCTTTCAGTTGATAAGCTTGGTCAGAATGAAACGGAAGAACTTCATGAATTTGCTGATTGGATTCTTTCAATTGGGAATGGAGATATATCTGATCTCACATCTCCATGATACAGTTCAGCCTTGTGATACGACCCAAGCAAGGTCAGATTCAGATTTTAGCGTAAAACTTTCTACCGTCCAATTTTACGCTATTGAGCATAACTCTAAATCCAACTGTTGAATCGAGCTAAAACTTTACCAAAAGATTTCAGAGGTATTTTACTTCTGAATTTTTCAGTTTTAACTTGTGAGAGTGATTCTTGCATTCTTCAGTTCTTGAACGAACTGAATTTGACTTATCGAAGACTAACTGGTTTCGTGACATCATTCTACTTCATTCCAATAGTGTTGGTGCCTTGGAGCAGGCTTCCATTGTGTCACACTCCTATCAGACCTATTTCAGCTTTCTAGGATCAGATCTCAATCTTGATTTTGGGTTGTGTGATTACGAGGTTCGCATCAGTTGATATCCGAGCTAGGCTCCGAAACAAGGTCATATCCTTTTGTTATTTTAATTTTTTTTAGTGTTCTTTTAAGTTTTTCAGTGATTGCATCGTTCATCTTCTTATTCTTTGTGTCCATGTCATCTAAACAAAAAAAAAGGGTTATATTTCATTTTGTTATCGTCTATAATCATATATATATATATATATATATATATATATATATAAACAAAAAGAGATTAGATGCAATTTGAAGGATGATTCAATTTTGCCGCAGAAACACAACTTTTAGTGAACCATAAGCAAACCACCTCATAATCAATTAAAACTTCACATTCTGTTTATTAGGGGTGAGATCGCATCATATATAAAATTTGGGCTAATTCTGATATCGTTTCCGTGAGGTTCAATTCTGTCATAGAAACACAACTCTTAGTGAACTATAAGCAAATCACCTCAAAATCAATTGCAATCTGTATATTGGGGGTGGGATCACAACATATATAAATTTAGGCTTATCTTGATATTATTTTCTTGAGGTTTTAATTCGAGGTTCAATTCTGCCGTAAAAACACTACTCTTAGTGAACCATAAGCAAACCATCTTAGAATCAAATGAAACTTTACATTCTGAGTCTTTAGGGTGAGATCGCACCATATATTAAATTTGGGCTTGTTCAGATATCTTTTTGTTGAGGTTTTAATTGGAGATTCAATTCTGCCGCATCATACAATGGGTTTGTCTTGTCGTAACGGGTCTGTTTTGTGTTATCTTTCAAAACTTGTTTTGTTTATGTTGATTTTGTTCCTACCAGTATATTATCATCATATTTGGGATATTTAGCTGTTGTTTGAGTCATTTTCATCACTTTCACACTTGTTTGTTTTCGATGAGTTTAGGTCCAAACAAAAGTCAGATTTGTAATTTCAAGTCTCAATCAGTGTTCTTCCTGTCATAAAACTCTATTCTTGTTATGTCTTCCTCTTCTTTTATTTTTCCTATTTGTGTCATGTAAGGGAGAGGGAACGAAGGAGAATTCTAGCACAAGGATGCGAAAAACTAAGTCATGGTTTGGGGGTTTTAGAACAGGAAAATGATAATTGTAGAAGATTATTCTATGATCTTCAAGCTTCATGGGAAAAGGAGGTACAACGTCAAGAAAATGATTGACGAAGGAGAGTCGCTATTGTTATCATTCAAAAGTATATACACAAGTGGTTAGTACGGTGTGCTTATTTAAATTTTTTGTCAGTCACTACTTCCATACAGTGTTGTTGGAGAAAGGTGTTAGCAATAAGGGAATTCCGAAAGCTTAAACAAGAGGCTAATGAAGTCGTTACAAATCCTATTCAAGCTTCGAGGGGCGAATGTTCTTGAAGAGGGAGGGAATGATATGGTTCAGCCTTGTGATACGACCTAAGCAAGGTCAAATTTGGATTTTGGCGTAAACGTTTCTACCGTCCAGTTTTACGCTATTGAGCATAACTCCAAATCCAACCGTTGGACCGAGCTGAAACATCACCAAAAGATTTCAGAGCTATTGTTCTATGTTGGGGTAAATTTTAGGTGAATCAAAGTTCGGGAAAGACTTGCGATATAGTTAAAACAGGTTGTACGAATTTATTTTTTTACTTCCATTTGATTTGTGGACTTCTTATTTGGCAATGATCCTTTTTCTAATAGGATGAGCTGAAGCATAATTTCCAAGAGGCAACGATTCATTAATGTTCCAGAATCCTTTTCTTATAATGATTCCTTATTCATCCTAGCTGCACAAGGAAAGAAAGGCTGGTGCTATTTAATGACAGATTAGCTATTTTTATTATTTTCTTTCATGATTGGGCTTAATTAAAACTTTGTTTTGAGCTAGGATCCAAGATTTGTTTGGATCAGGTTATGGGCTTTTTCAGTTTAGGGTTTTTGGGTCAATTTTCAGTGGACCTCATATAAGTCCACATAAAGAAGTTTATTATGGTTAATTTTTCAAGAACTATTTAAACTCATGTAACCAAAATTTTGGCTGCAATTGATGAATATTACTTCTGAATTTTTCAGTTTTAACGTGTGAGAGTGATCTTGCATTCTTCAGTTTTTGAACGAATTGAATTTGTCTTATCGAAGACTAACTAGCTTTGTGGCGTCATTCTACTTCATTTCAATAGTGTTGATACCTTGGAGCAGGTTTCCATTGTGTCACACTCCTATCAAACCTATTTCAACTTTCTAGGATCAGATCTCAATCTTGATTATGGTTGCATGATCACGAGGTTCGCATCACTCTAGGTGATTGCGATGCATCTCTTGTTAAAATTCCATTAGGTTTATTGTTAGATGTTGTATTAGATCTAATCGTAACAATTGTATCAGCGATCTACCCTAGCATTGATAGGGATAATTTTGAAGTAAACTATTTTAGGGAAAGGGGAATCACAACCCCGAGGAATGATACAGTTAATGAGATTAACAATTTCATCCTTGATTGTTTACTAGGAGTTAAACGCCTTTACCTAAGCGCTGATACTGTCTGCAGATCTTTTGGTGACATCGACAATGCTGATTTGCTAACCCTGTTGAGTTTATCAACCAACTTGATTTTAATGGTGTGTCATCCCATGCAATATCTTTAAAAATAGGAACACCAATTATGTTACTCAACTTCCATGCACAGACACTCGTAATATTAAGTATCAACTCCTAAATCAACGTTCATTTACGTCTCATCATCAGTGAGTATTAGTTCCCTTCATTCCCTAAATTCATCTCTTTTTTATTTTCCTTATTAACTATGTATTTCTACAATCACATGTATGTACATTGCATACTCGTGACCTCCTCGCCTACTCTTATAGGTTGCTTGCCAAATCATTTACTATCTTGTATGGCGGTAACTCAGTGTTTTACCGTTAGCCCATAACATTCCACAACAGGTATTACATTCATGTTCATGTTTTACCCATTTACTCCTTTATGTCTACAAAGATAACCACACTTACGATCCTTAATTCATTCTTGATTTTGGGGTAGATTCTCATAAGGTAATTTAATAATACTTTTTCATAACTAATTTCCAAGCCTTTACCACAAGTGACATTCATTCATTCATTATTAACCATTTACTCCTTTATGACATTCATTCTTGATGTCAGTATTAAACTTGAATTATTCATTTTGTTATGTACCAAACCAGTATTTCTTTGCATGTCAAGATAAACTTGAATTATTCATATGCAGGGTCTCGCTATCGTCTTGACATAATTATTTATTAAGGTATTAATCACAAAATAGTCCTACCTCTATCTGTACGCTATGTCACAAGTTTGAATCGATAGCACTTATATTCACTATAATATTAATCTATATATAGTTTCATCTCATCCATTCATATTTCGTCAAGACAACAAACACATTTGTTACATTATCATTTTATTAATATTTTAAATTTATATTGTTCATGAATCATTTACTATCATCTAACGTATTGTCAAACAATGGCCCCCCATTTATTATCAACTTCTTGACAACCCAGTATCACTTTCCTAAATTACCACACTTGTGGTAACCAAGTGTGTGTGTGTGTGTGTGTGTGTATCATGTCTGGTTCATTATATCTCAAGATACGCAATTTATTATACTTTCCATACTTATGAAGCCTACTGAACCGTGCTCTGATACCAACTGTAACAACCTCGATTTCCTAATCCCTTTTTTCATGATATAGTGGGAATTTTCAGGTATATATATATATATATATATAGACACACACACACACACACACACACAGGTTCCACCAAAATTTCTACCAAAATTCCGGCAGAGTCTCCCCTATACTGGGAGGTCCCAAGTTATCGACAAAATCACATTCCGATCCAATCATCCTGGATCTCAACCCAACTTATGATCATCAACACCACATCTTATTCAATATCATATAATGTAATTCAAATGAAAAAATCGATTTCAACTATAAACACACGCTTAAATAGGTACTTAGAGTTACAAACATTATATTAAGGTCATACATTCAAATTTATGGATTAATATTACATTTTAATTTTTAGAAGATAAGCTTCTTAATTTACAAGTAATTTACATGGTCAAAAGCAAAAGATAACTAAACCAATATCACTCCTGAAGCGACCCTGATGGACCTGGAAAAAAAAATTAACGTGTACACATAAATATAAAAAGGTAGTAACAAACAATAACAATGATATGTAATAATCCCCATGGAATTTCTTTTGATACATAAAATTAGGCATAAACCTCTTTTACAACATATATTTTCCATCTATTACCAATAACCATCTTATTTCCTATCTCATTTGTCGAGAATAATTTCATCTTAGAAATCTCAACACAACTCAACGGTTTGCGAACATCATCTCCTTATAAATCAATTCTCACTTGATACCAAGATATTCCTCTCTTGGTATCATTAACTTATCTCATTCTTTTGGAATAACTAATCAATATTTTCCCTTTTATTTTTTTGGAAGGTAATCGCCGACACTAATAAATCTAATTAGTATTATCAATCTTCAAATATTGGGTTAGACTAATCAATTACATTCGCGTGCCAATATCAATACAGCCAATTAACATCATTATCTATTCCTTTCCCAGAATAGTTAATCAAATCTTATTCATATCTAGTTTACCATCAAAGTCGTCGATGTCAAGAATCCTTAACATCATTAGCCTCCTTACCTGGAGTAGCTAATCACACCAGAAATGGTTACCGATACTAATGTGACCTATTGATATCATTAACTATTCTCGACCCGGAATAGTTAATCAACTTATCTTTTCCATTAAACCAGGAGTAACCATGCTTAGTCACCCAATTGCTCGGGATCGACTAATCAATTTAAGAAATGTCGGCACCGATAAAACCTCATCGATACCATTAGCAATCCAAACCCGGATAGCTAATCAATATCGTCTGAAATGTCGACACCGATCAAACCTCATCGATACCATTAGCTATCCAAACCCGGATAGCTAATCAATGTCACCTGTAATACCGGTACCTATGAAACCACATTGATACCGTTAGTAATCCAAACCCGGATAGCTAATCAATGTCACCAGTAATGCCGGTACCAATGAAGTCTCATTGATACCATTAGCAATCCAAACCCGGATAGCTAATCAATGTCATATGAATTTTCCATTCGTATCGATCCCCTTTCTTTCTTTCTTTTCTTCTTCTTTTTTTTACATCATATGCATTGCAACCATCGTTGCTAAGTATCATCCACACTACGACCATAATAACATAATTAATTCGATACATAACAATGCACGCAAGACACTCATATTCGTTCAAACATGATCCGAAGTAATAGAGGTATACCGTTGCACACAAGGTACTCGTATTCATTCCAATATCATCGAAGCAATAAAACAATAAATTCTAAAATTTATCAATAAGTTTACACAAATTAAAAAGATAAGGTGCGATGCACCTACTTCCTTCATATAAATTATTTAAACACATACACATCATCAGGATACATATATAAATCGAGCATCAATAATTTAATCATAATATACCATTAATTTATCACCCTAAAATCAGTACACTTCATTTTGTTATTACACATCTAACTCGACAGTCAGTACACTACTGCCACTAACTCTATTCAAGCCAACTAGTACACTATATTTTCCTTGACATAAACATTCACAATTACACAAGCACAAGTACATTTATAGAAAATACCATATATTTAACTCTAACAAGTATTGTAAAAACAAAAGTTTGAGGTGTAAGGCACCTACCTAATGCTTGAACTCGCACAAAAGTCCCATACTACTGAACAGATCCTGCAACCTCTCCTGTATCATTAAAGATATATATCAAATGTGGCTCTACCATAATTGGAAATTCCATTCTAAAACTCATTTAAATTTAACATCGCATGACACATGCATTCGTATATTTATTTATTTATTTTATTTCCTTTCATTACTTGTCTTTCCAAGCTGAATATCTTTAAACATGGCCTAGCAAATTTTTATTTATTTATTTTGTCTACTCAAACCATCATGTACAGACTTAGTAACTTCACATCCTTACATTTATTCATACCATTGAAACCAATTCATTTTCCTTATCAAACCAATTCTTGGCTTAATGACCTTATTTATTTTAAGAGTTTTTCAATTCTTTTTCATAAGTCCACTTTACTTCATCTTAAGTAAATTTAGGCAACATATTTTTCATCATAATTCCATACACGCCTTAATTTAACATTTTTCTCCCTTTTTATTATCCATTTGGACAACCGTAAAATTCCACAAAAAATAGAATTTTCCTCACATTAATCTATTATTTCGAACATAACACAATTCATTTGGCCTTCAACAAACCACAATCCCATAAAATCCCCATAACAATAAATCGAATAAACTCAAGTTCAAGATTTCCATTTTTGGTTGAATTCCATATTATGATGAGAATTTGGATCCTTTTAAAATTCTTCCAATTGACACTCTACCTAATTTTCTTTATACACCTAAATACATCCATACATAATTTTTACATAGCAAATCAATCAAAATCTTATCTCCATATTTCTTCTTCATTTGGCCGAATGCCTTCATTCATGGTGAGGGATGATTCTTTTTTCAATTATTTGAGATAAACCTTTACCCATTCATTTCATATCTATTCTAAACTCATTTAACTCAATTTCATAGCAATTAAAACAATTAAGCTTATCCCGATACGATCCAGGAAATGTCAAATTCGGATTTTGATGTAAAATGTGCAATTATCCAGTTTTACGACAACAGTCATAATTCTTAATCCGACCGCTGGACCGAGCTGAAATTTACGTGGAGTCTCCTGACATATTTTCCTACCTTGGGTTAAAATATTAGGTCAGTCAGAGTTCGAGAAGGCATCAAAACACGGGTCAACAGAGGCTGTATGAATTTTGTTATTTACTTTCTTTTGACTTGTGGACTTCCTATTTGGCTAGGATTCTTTTCCTAAAAGGATGTGGCAGCTTATTTTAGAAATCTCCTAATTCTACAAAGATCTTTAATGGGCTGCAACATTGTTTCCAAGTGGCAAGGATTCATAAATGTTTCAGAATTCTTTTCTTACAAGGATTCGTTATTCATCCTAGCTACAAAAAAAGGAAAGAAGATTTCAGAATTAATTCTACTTTCAGATTTGATTCTCCTAGCTTATATGGAACTTCTAAAGGGCAACAAATCTGATCCTTTTATATTTAGGATATCAAATTTGGATTTATTATTATTATTATTATTTTCTTCTTAGTTTAGGGTTTAGTTATATTATTTGGGTTTAATTGTAAGTGGGCATCATATAAGTCCACATAAGGGGTCCATTAGGGTTTATTAATAAAACTTTTTATTTGCCGCACTTTATGTGTGTGTGTTGGTGAGATAATCTCTCTTTCATAGTTCTCTAAAAAACTGAAAAATGACTTATCGAAGAACAACTATCTTCGTGGCGTCATCCTTATACTTCTCGTTCGCGAATTAATATTCGTTGGATGGGGGTCTCTGTTTCCAATAGTGCTGGTGCCTAGGTACAAGTTATCTTTGTGTCACACTCCTATCAAACCTGATTTACTTGGCTTTCTGGGAATTGGTGTCTTTGCGTGTGGGTTACGTGACCATGTGATCATAAGGTTCGCATCATTTGGTATCAGAGCTTGACTCCATTAATCAGGTTATATCCTTCTGAAATTTTAGTTTCTTGTTGTTTCCGAAAAAATTCCTTAGTGTCCAATTTCTTATTCTCCTTGATTTTGCAGCATATAAAAAAATAATATTTCATTTGGTTACTGTCCAAAATATATCAGTAGCATAAAAAAAGAAAAGAAAAATCATTCAAAGAGACGTTTATTGGTTTCTGCCGCAAAAAACTAAACAAGGGAAAATTGGACCAAATCAACTCGGAATTAGCTCAAATTTGATACTCTTATTAATGGCACCCTAATCGCATCACATATTGAGTTTGGGGTCATTTGGATATCATTTGCTTTGGTTTTCAATTTCGAGTCTAATGAGGTCTGATTCTTACTGTTTTTGCGTCATTATATCAAACCTGATTTACTTGGTTTTTCGAGAATTGGTGTCTTTGCATGTGGGTTACGTGACCATGTGATCACGGGGTTTTCATCATTTGGATAATTGCATATAATCATAGTGTGCATTCTACTACTGAATTTTTACCATTTAAAATTATGTATGGATCTAACCCTTTGACTCCCATGAATTTGATTCCTTTGCCTGTTGATGAAAGGGTTGGTGAAGACACTCCATGAGAGTGTGCGGCAACAGATTGAAAAGAGAAACCGTGTGTATGCGACCAAAGCCAATAAGGGGAGCTAACATGTTATCTTTCAACCCGGCGATTGGGTTTGGATGCATATGCGCAATGAGAGATTTTCAGTCCATAGAAAATCAAAGCTACAACCACGAGGAGATGGGCCATTTCAAATCCTTGAGAGGATCAATGACAATGCTTATAAAGTTGATTTGCCACGTGAGTATGGTGTTAGTGCTACCTTTAATGTTTTGGATCTTACTCTGTTTGATGTAGGTGATGATTCGAGGTCGAATTTTTTTAAAGAGAGGGGATGGTGAGGATCAGCCCGGCACCAAGTGTAATCATGCCAATGATCCGTTGGAGGTGCCAATTAGGCTAATTACAAGAGTTATGACAAAGAAACTTAAAGAAGCATTGAATGGACTTGTACAAAACATATGGAGCAAGCTAGACCTAGAGAAGCTTGGGACATCTAAGGAGCATGAAGGACAACCTCTAATTCATCTACTTTAGGTCCAAGAAGAGCCCAATTCGTGTGGAACAAGGGGCTGATGTGTCCGACCCCATACCAGCCTTGTTAGGCTTTTTTTTTCTAATGATACAAGGATAGAAAGTCGGCAATTTATTCTTCTAAACAATCAAGGAAGTTTCAGCAAATCTGATTCCTAAAGAGGGAATGATTATTTAATGTTTTTCCTAGCCTAGGAAGGAAAGTAATTAAATCAGATTCCATAAGGGGTTCATTATGTGGACTTATATGATGTCCACTTACAATTAAACCCAAATAATATAAATAAACCCCAAACTAAGAAGAAAATAATAAAAAAAATCCAAATTTATTATCCAATATGATAGGATCAGATTTGCTATCCTTTATAAATCTCATATAAGCTACGAGAATCAAATTTGAAGTTGCTTCCTCTTTAGTTTTCTTGTTTGCAAAGTATTCTTAGCTTACTTGGGAACTTATTTAATGGTACATTCCTAATAATTGTTCCCATACACCATAAGGATTCCACATTAATATGGAATGACATGGAAACTATGTTGTTGCCCATTAAATATCCTTCCAAGACTAGCCAAATAGGAAGTCCACAAGTCAAAAGAAAGTAAATAACAAAATTGATACAGCCTCTGTTGACCAGTATTGCGATACCTTCCCAAACCCTAATTTACCTAAGGTTTTAACCCAAGGTAGGATAACATGTCAGAGACTCCACGTAAAATTTAAGGCCAATACAATGATTGGATTGAGAATTATGATTGTTTTCGTGAAACTGGATAGTTGCGCACTTTATGTTATAATCCGAATCTGATTGTTTTTTCATTGCCCGGATCGTATGCGTTATGGTAATGTCGTTTGGATGTTAGTTTCATGAACATTTTAATATAAAAGATAACAATGCATGACAGCAATAGGACATTGATCCACGTGCAAGATTGCAGTGGATCTAAATTAGTTATTGCTAAAATAAAGTAATTGCCAACAAAATAAATTAAAACTTCAAATATTATTTTAGTGTGATGAAGCACCAAAACAAAATGATGCGTGTTGGTATGAGCAATGATCAATGCACTTTCATTGAAGCTTGGAAAGCTAGCGACCCTACATTTTTTTTAGGTTGTTAGAATTCGTATAGAAAATAAATATCAATAAGCAACATTAAAAAAAATTTATTTCTTGTGATAGAAAAGCCAAAAAAAATAAATAAATAAGGGATTGAATATAAGAGCATGTTGTCTTTCAACAATGTTTAGGAAATTAATTGAAGCGCATTTAAAGAGAATGAGCAACTAAGATGGCGAAATGCTTTAATTAAGCAATAAAAAAAATGGTAAAGAAGAGTGACAAAAGCTCTAAATCTGACGAGGCTGATATTCATGGTTTCTTCGTTGGTGGAGTTGAAGTGTGTTGCACAACAAGTTGTTGAATATTGTCTGCACAACTTGGTTCTTATTGAGGTTTGCTGCATTAAAAATAAGGAACAATTGATCAAGCACTTGAAAGATGATTAATGAACTATGAAACCAACACATAAGGAGGATTTGAAGTTAGAGAAAAGAGCGAGCCTCGCCTTGATAGCGTTGCGTCACTTTCAAAATGCAATCTTCTCTTCATTTCAACTAGGAAGCCTGGTGGGCATGTTATTGGTTGTGTGGAAGTAGTCATCATGGTTGTTGATTGTTGGGGCATCATGCTTGCAGGGCTAATATCGTTGTGTGGATGTGGTGGCGTTGAGGCTGAATAAGTAGCAGCCAAGGCAGGTGATGTTCATGAAGCTTCTTGTTCGTTATGTTTGTTAAGGTCATTTTGAGGGACATCATCAAAAACTCTACAAACGACAATGTCGCATTGATTTGCACCAGCCCTAAAAGTACTGAATCTAAGTTGAATAACAAATGATTTGCGCCATCGATTTTGCCAAGTTTGGTAATCATTGAACAACAAAAGGGCTGTTGTGCAAAAAAGGCTGAATTTTTTGTCATAAACATAATGATGTGCAGACAAACCAAAAAAGGTTTCTACAGCCATTTCAACCTAAAGAATGCTTGTCACATCTTCTCCATCAATCACAACACATTCTAGTCAAAACATGTGTGCATGTTGTGGAAAAAAGTAAGAAATTTATAGCATTTAAGATAAATTGATTTATTCTTTTAAAGATGAAGCCTATTAAATTATAATGTAACACCTAATGGAACCGATAATGAGGCAATGACATCATGTTCAATGTATATGTAATTTTTTTTCCAGATCCATTAAGTTTCTTATTGCATTTTGGACAACTTGGATACCACCATCTTTTTGATAAATCAAAATTAACAATCGATGCACAACAGGTGAACCTTCTATCCTGAAAAAAAAAAAGAACGTTTAATATCCCATAATGAGAAATCAAAGGCACTGTAGGCAAATTGTGAAGGTTGTGGTCTCTTTTAAGAATTTCAAGAACAATTCACATAAATTAGTAAAAGTTAATCATAAAGAATCTCAATTAAATTAGCAAAGCCAGACCGTGTGTTCATAGGGATTCATACATAGAACATCTTTAGTTGTCTTTCTATTTTCATTGATTTGGTCTTCCATCGACAATACAACATTTAAAGATGATGGAATGTGATAGATTTTAATTGGGAGCTGACAAAAACTGTAACATGGAGTTGCAAAATTTATAAGTAAAAACAAAAAATAATTTTAAAAGGTGCACTGAAAGAAAATTTTGTAAAGAAAGAAAGACATACTAATGTTTGTATGCCAACACCTCAGGTATGTCAGGATTAAAGTACCAAAGTGAAGCAGCGGTAGAACTTAAGTTTGGCTGACCTGGTTTAACGTAAAAGTAACATAAATTTTGCTTAGCTAAAAAAACAAAAATTGTGAAACCAAATTTATAATTTAAATATGCGGATGTATAAACTCTCATGTAAACATAAGACTGAAAGTGGTATGATCTCAATGAGTGGTGGAAACCAAGATAAGAAATAACAGATAAATAATGATATATAATGGAAGGGATGACCTCCATAAAATGAATTTTGGTTTAGAATTCATAAGGACAGAAAAACTGGTAACGTGTTTTGATGGATAAAATAATGAAAAAAATGATAATATGTTTCTAAGAAATAAGTGAGGTAATAAAGAATACATTATAATAAAGGATAGTACAATGAAAAGGATAAGACTGAAGGTGCAAACACTGATTAAAAATCAGTGACGTTACTTTGAAACGGTAATAAGCCCGATAAATAAATAAAGGTGGAAATTTTAAAATGAATATATTCCAAAATAATAAAATGACCTTAAAGATTTAGAAGGATAATTGATATGATTTTATGTGAAAATTGAACAATAAAATCTGAATTATTGATGAAAAGTCATGAACTGACAAATTTTACATTAGAT
>Ga0307514_10003066_pt1 | contig 16475 bp, 5 predicted proteins | sample 16_EM_MG_FD_203088 | JGI IMG/M metagenome (GOLD analysis project Ga0307514, IMG submission 203088) | Populus trichocarpa ectomycorrhiza microbial communities from riparian zone in the Pacific Northwest, United States - 16_EM | ecosystem: Host-associated > Plants > Roots > Unclassified | place...
TGCCTATGTAAACCTAGCACAAAAAAAAAAAAACTATTGAAAATATTTTTGAAAAAATCAATTTCTTTTTTTCCTCAAAAATATTTTTAATAAAACTATTGAAAATGAGATTCCCTAAATCCTTGAAACTCGGAGCCAATTTTTGAACTCTCAACAACCCTATAACTCCCCCCCAATTTCTCTCTCTAAAGAAAACCCCTTCTCTTCTATCTCTTTATATGTGCCTCTTATCTCCTGATCACTTCTACTCTATCTCATTTCTCCACCATAAAAACCTAGCAAAACCCTAACCCTAAAATCTTCATATCGTTTCACCACCACCAAAAAAATGGCAAAAAAGAAAGCGACCCATCAAACCCAAGACCCCAAGCAAGAGAACCCACAAGATCAAAATCGAAACTTAAACACCCAGAATCAACAACCACCACCCTCCATGGAAAACCCTAATGAAAAGTTTCAATCTTTGAAGACTCTCAATGATTTGCTTGTCAAAGAAGCGAAAAAACGCCGAGAACAAGTTGAGTCTCTGGTGAAAGCTAAGGAGGCTTTGGAGACTGAGTTGGCTCTGTCTAGTAACGAAAAGAGTAAGTTGGAGACTGAGTTGGGTAAAATCAGTGATGGGAAAGTGAGTTTGGAGATAGAAAAGGGGTTGTTTTGTGTTTTTATTGAGACACAGATGGCTGAAATGGGTGGTTTTGTAGATGGTTTGGTGAGAGAAAAGAAAGAGAAGGAAAATGAGATTGGGGTCTTGAAGAGTGAGGTTAAGGAGCTAACGATGAGTGTTGAGGCTGAGAGAGATAGATTGAGTCGGGTTTGTCTCGAGAGGGATCTGTTGAAGAGTGATGTTGATAATTGGATGAAGGAGGCTGATGGTTTGAAAGATAGAGTGATTGAATTAGAGAAGAGGGAGAGGGAGAGCGAGGAAGAGATTGAGAAACTGAAGAAAGAATATGCTTTGTTGGTTAAGGAAAAGAAGGATAGAGAGAAAGAAATCGAGGAGCTTAAAAGGTTGAGAGGTTCGGCTGAGAATAATTTGATGGAGAGAGTGGAAGAAATTGAGTATTTGAAGCGAGAGATTGAGGGGATTGTGAGGGAAAGGAATGAGATTGGTGTTGAAAAAAGTGAGCATAAGTTGAAGATTATTGAGTTGGAGAGAGAAGCAGGGGAACTTAATGAGATTGTATCAAATTTGCGAAAGGAGGAGGGAATTTTGCGCAAAAAAGTTATGAAATTGGAGGAGACTTTGGGGGAGGCGCTGGAGAAAAAGAATGCAATGGCAAGGGAAATTGATGGTTTGATGGAAGAGAAGAAGGAAAAGGAAAGAACTATTATGCGGTTAATGGAGGAAAATGATGCTGGCCAGAAATATAAGATCATGGCTAATGCTGAAATTGAGGATAAGAAAGGATTGGTTCAGAAATTGTTGAGAGAGAAGAATGAGATTGAGGAAGTGAAAGTTATTAAGGAGGGTGAAATTGAGAAGCTGCATAAGGAGGTGGGTCATTTAAGGGATGATATTTTTTCGATGCAAGAATCCATCAAGGATCAGGAAGTTAAGTACAAACAAGTAGCTTCTGAAATTAGTCATTACAAAGGTGCTCTTGAGCAAGTAAGGCTTGAGAGGGATAATGCTCAAAAGAGTTTGGATGGGGAGAAAAGGATTGGCATGAATTTGAGGTCTAAAGTTTTGGAGATGGAGAAGAGAGTTGAAGAAACTGTGAAGGATTGTGCAAAGATGAAAAGCGAGCATGAGAATCTGGCCAAGCAGAAGAAGGAAATGGAAACCCAAGTTTCTTTGCTGGAGAAGGAAAAAGATTTGGTACAAAAGCATCTCACAGAGGCAGAGGGGAAAATAATTGACTTGAGGAACAAAATGGAGTCCGCTGGCACTATTTCAGATAGAGCACTAACCATGTTGAAGAGCACTGTTGCATTGTTGTGTGAATCGAACAATGGAAAAGAAGAGATGACTGTTACTGAAAAGATGCTTGACAGTGAAATTGAACCGTATGCAAGTGAGCTGGAAGTTATCAAGACTGCTTTTAGAAACAAGGAGACAATGGTGGAGGACATGAAGCAGCAAGTAGAATACCTGAGGGATTCTGTGGCAAGGGCAAAGAAGAAGAACGGCCTTTTGAGTGTAATGTCTTCGGCAACTACAGTTGTCGCTGCAGCAGTTTCTCTTGCATATGTTGCTAGAGTACGTTGATGATCAATTTTCCCTTTCTAGGCATGTTGCTTTAGTTCTAGAATTAAGTCATGCTTAATCAAGCTCTACCTTAGGGCAGAGTTATGCCATCTTGGTACTCTTAACTTTCGTTTTAGATGATGTCTGAAAACCTGACATTGCAACAACAGGTGGTTTTTTCAACAGCCTAGTAGCTACTATCTGCATCTTGTTTATATGCTATGCATAATTTGTGGGAAATGTTCAACCACACTCTAGCACAATAAGCAGGGCATGTTTCGGGACGTTATTGTGCTCTACTATAACTATAGTGGTTCAGTGAACTCTTTTGATTGCTCTAGTTGGGTTGTCTTGAATAACTGGAGTATATTTCCTTCTTGCCATAACGGTTTCGTATGGCTCTTGGATAATTGGATTTTTTCCCAACCGGAAAGTTTATATGCCTTAATTAAAACCTTAGATCATTCTTGGACTGCTTCTCAGGAGTTCCAATGTACCTCATTCTTTTAGGTTCATATTTCATGTTGGCATAATATTCTATTATGAGAAATCCAGTGACTGTATTCAATGGAAACAAGATCCCTGGTTGTTCACATAGTTCTTTTCCAAAAACCATGGGTAGGAGAATGCAGCTAAGCTGTCATTTGCTCTGTTAGACTGTTACTGTTATATTTTGGCCCCTTTTTCGTAGCATCAGTCCTTTGGAATTTATGTTGCTATCATAGAGGCATGAAATTCTATTCCAATTCTTAGAATTGTCACGTTCTTCGTTCCTGAACAAAACTTCCCTCAAGACTCCAGACTGTTATTAGTTATTGTGGTGCCAATGCTACGCTGGTTATACAGCTCATCTGTAACATTATGCTAAGCAAAGCATGTTGGGGAACCAGGTAGTGAAGATGCAGATTTGCGAAACTCCCCTTCTTCCTTCTTAAAACAAAATGTTGATATGCTGGTGATTATCTGTTGGATCTGGTGGGGGTCTGAATCAGTGTTTTATGCTTTGCCAGCCACACTTCTAACCTTTTTTTCAGAAATTATGGCAACAACAAATCAGTGCCTTTCAGAAAAGAAAAAAATTGGGCCTTCTCAGTTGTTGTGTTTTGGGTCTTTTGCTCCCTTCTGAGGCCGATAATGCTGAGTGACCTGTATCAATAGTTAATCAAGAGGAATAAACCACAATCTAAACGGATTTCTAGCACAAATCATAGATGTCCTACTAGACTTCCTACTCATAGCTCATGATTAAAGAGAACCCCACTTGAATAAGCAGTGGCTTTGATTTTCTGCTAGAAAAATATCCCTTAAAGGGGGCTGAAACAATCGGCTTAATGATAGCTAAACACCTTAAACTAGCATTAACCATTTATATAAAACAAGCAAGATTTGCACACAATAAACTAATTTGTTTTTCCTTTGTGTCCATTGAAATGAACAAGCTATCAATGTGATTAACTATGAGTCTCCCAAGTCAAATCAAACAAGCCTTTCATGTCTTTGTCAAGAGCTAGCTGTTATTTAACCATTACACAAACAAGTACTAATATTCCTTCTATTGGTGGTAAGTGGTTTTAATGTGGTCCCTTTAGACATGTCCAAATTCCAACCACCACTAAATGGGCTTATATCTTTCAAAACAAGCCAATTTTTGTATTTTCTCTGCCATTCAAGCCCTCAAATTATGCATCGACAACACGCCGTCAAGAAACGCCAAGAAAAGATCAAATCAATCTTTATCAACAGCAAAAATGGAGTACTTGGAATTCGCTTCCAATCATTTGTTGCAATACCCCCGCATCCTTTTGTAGGGATAGATTTGAGGCCAGGGTAACAGAATTAGTGGACTAAAAGGCAGCACGCTTTGATGCCTCTTTCCACTTGCTTCCCAATTATCCAAAAACAATCTATACTTATATGCTATGTTAGTGTTAAATCTTATTTAGTATCAAAGACATATCCTGCTGCATTATTGTTGCCTGGTGAACGCCTGACTTTGGGTCTAGAGCAGAGACAGCTACTACTCGTAAATGTCATTGTTACAAACTGTCCTTCAGTGCAGTGCTTCAGGCACCTTTGTTTTTATCTCTTCGTTCATTCTAGCATCTTGTATAGCTTCATAATTCAAGGTAGGAAGTACAATTAACTGTAGCAATAGCACTCCCTTGTAAAAAAACTTTCCAGCTCAAACTACACATTATTCACATGTTGCCCACTTTGCTTTTGGTTAGAACTCCAGAAGCGTACCTACAAACACAACAGACAAGCCTGCAGAGTTTTGGATGACTCACAGACTTGATCCCATATCTTTGCGTTATATTTACACAACTAGCCATCACAGTGATCTGAGAGTGGTTTCAGCCTCGACCATGGTCAGTTTCAACAACACACCACAGCAAAACAATCGAGATTGATGATGCTCATTATCCAGATACTGTCCATCCAGACAATCACATTTGGGTTACTGTGCCTTGCAAAGTGTCTTCAAGAAATAAAACAGGAGCTGCAGGTCTTCCGCAAGCTTGAGTCATCTGTATACGTACATTATCAAGGTAGCTTTACATTAGAAGACATTAACAGAGCTGAAGTTATTTAGGGGCCCACAATTCCGAAACTGCTTTCAATCCTAAACATAAAACCTTGTGATTCTCACAGCATAACAATATAAGACCTGGTCTTCGGTCCAAAATATAGTCACTCCGTAACAAGATACGATATGGAAGAAAAGATACGCTCCTCTGACAGTTACCAGGCCTCAATTTTGGAGGTGTATACTTGCATGCTTGACATTATCAGATTCAGATAAAGGTTCATCAACAATGCTATGACAAACTCTTAAATAAGGAATCTAAAGTTTACTTAAATAGGAATAATTGATAATTTCTAAATTCGCAATAACAGTCATATTTACAGTTGCCAGTAGAATGTGAAGAAGAAATCAAAGAGAACAATACATGACAAAAAGGAAAAGGCAAAATCGAGTGAGAAAGAAAAGATAAGCAAACACCTTTATATATACTAAATCATATCTATAAACATACAGGATCACAGTACCATGGACTTTCTTCCAATCCATGTTCTAAAATTAGCCATATAACATTAGTGAGGTTTCGACCCATAGACCGCAATGGATCAGCCACCAAATATAAACTCAGTAGTTCTGTCTTCCTCTCCTTTGGGGCTGGAAGTCAGAAAGGGTAACCTTAAATGTGGTAGGTCTGCGAAACTGAGTGAGACAGCCCCCCACTGCTACTAAAGCTTCAAAAACTACACCACTCGAGTTCAGGAAAATGGATATATAACAGAACATATTCCGAACAAGCTAGATGCTGAACCACCTTCTGCACCCAATAACAGAACCCAGATGTTTCGGAAACTTGAAGAACCGGACCTTAGAGTAGCAGAATGCAACAACGTATGATCAATAAAACAGAAAGTACTAACACTACACAATCATATAAACAGCAAACAACACGTAATTAGCCAAAGAGGAATCGTCAAGCTTCGGTCAAGTATGGCTTCCAGTTGGTATAGTTAACCCTATTAACAGTTAGGACTCACAAATTCACTTATCTCATTCATCACTGTATGGAAGTGATTGTTATTGGGTAACAAGTAGAACCCTATTGTTGCTTGCTCCAGATATAAAAGTTTCACATCTTGACCAGCCTTCTTGAGACCTTCAGCATATGCCAATTGCCAGTCCTGAACAAGATCTAAACCAGCCACCACAACAAGACTCTTGGGGAATTTCATTCCCTCAAGGCTTTTACCTTTTGGACCAAATGGATTACATGCTGGATGGTCCCTATCTTCTCCTTCAGGAAGAAATGCTCTCCAGTACCAATCTCGGTCCTGGAGAGTTACAAAATATTTGCCATCTAATCGCTTCTCCGATTCTGTTCTCTCTTTCCCACCAAACATTGGGTTCAGCAGCATGTTGCCCAATACTTCAATTCCTGATTCTACTGCTCTTGAAGCAACATGGTGAACAATGTTACCACCAGAGCTATCCCCAGCCAAGTATATATGAACTTTAGAGTCTTTCTTACTCTGGAGCCATGCCCTTGAATTAACCCACTTCAGAGCAGTCCATCCATCATCATAAGCACATGGGTATCGATTTTCAGGTGCACGCCTATAATTCACAGACACTACCACAGCCTTGCAAAGGCCCACCAGGCGGCGACAGAGTGTATCATATATAGCACTGTTTGCAGAAGAGTGAGCAAAGCTTCCACCATGAAAGAAGATTATGACAGGGACAACATCCAAGTTGTTAGGCTTCTCAAGGTCAACAATATTTGGTTGTGATACTTGCGCATCTGCCTGTCGATAGATCCGGCTAAGAAGACTAGTCCCACGGTCAATGATAACATCAAATGAGAAAACCCCATCAACTGCATTTGCGTTGGCAGGAACTTTCCGGTCAAGGAACTCTGCCAAGTGGCGGTTGAAAGTCCCATCAGGACGACGAAGAAGATTGTAAGCCAGCTTGAAATTTGATATGAGGACCCATGTGTTCAGGGGTACCACCATCTATTCAGAAAACAAAGGATCAAAATCTTCACTTTTTTCATTCCGAATAGTAAAATAGCAAGCCATAAACCAGAAATTGTGATAATTTTTCACAAACTAAGTACTAGAAAAACCAACAAACAAGCAAGTAGAGACTGAAAAACATACTAACAAGAAACAGATTTATCCATAAACCAAATCATGTTCCCTGAACTAAATTGATCCAAGATTAATAAGCCAAGTTCAGCATTTAGAATTTAGATAACCAAAACAGTACTTCCAGACCAGAAATCAGATATTCCACGTGTAACAGAAACCTATCAACAAACTACCGTTATATGATCTCAGAATCCAATAAAACTTCAAAACAAAACATCCCAAAACCCTTATACTAATCAACAAGCTTCCTTCTTTCAACAAAAACAAGAACATAAAACCCAAAAATATCAAACAATATATAACCTAAAGAATCTAAGATGCTTAAACATAAAACCCAAACCAATTTTCCTTCACCAACCGAATCAAAATCTCAAAACCCCACCAAAAACATCTAGATTTCGCTCCGAATCCAGCTGATTTTCAACTTCAAACCACCAAAACACAAAAGCCACAAAAAACCCATCAAAAGACACCAGCTTTAATCACCACAAGAGTACAAAATGTAAAAGACAAAGGGAGGGATAAAAAAACAGAGAGAGTACCTTGCTTTCATTGAGATTGACTTCATTACTTCCAGCCATGAAACTAATACTTCTTCTTGAAGACAATATCCAAAAAACAAAATCTAGTATATCAATTTAGATCCTTTTTAAGACCAGCCCAATTGAAAACTCACTTCACATAGTGTGACCAAACACGAAAGATTCCATCTTTATAGCTCTAATCACCATAACTTGCATTCATTATCAAAGCTTATAAGAGGCCATAAAATATGAAATGGGTATATCCTTTAAGCTTTGCAAAATTCACAAATTTTGAGGAGGGAGAGAGAGAAATGATGGTAGCAATAAATGGTAAATCTCACAGGGAGAAGTAGAAATGTGTAAGGGGTGGAGGATAAGAATTCTGGCGCATTTTAGCAGGATTGTGAACATGAGTGGTAGAGTGCGCACTGAGTGTTTAGTGGGATTTGAGAGACGACAAAAGTAAGCGGCCGAAAGATAACTATTGTGTGGGACCCAGTGATGTAAAAATTAATTCTGATTTCTGGAATGGGTTTTTAGTGATTATGACGCAATAAATATAACTTAAAACAAAACGAATAATTATATATATATATATATATAAAAAAAAATTACTAAATTTGAGAAAGGAACTCTACGAAAGCTTAAGTGCATGCGGCCGGCGCCAAGGCACGTGAGGACAAACAGGGTCCGTCTCGAACACTTGGCAAGCCAAGCCTGAAGCTTGTATTCCCGGTTTAAATAACCAGAAGGTCAATATTATAACATAGAATAATTAATTATTCTATGTTAGTATTATTCAGAAGGTAATTGTTAGTATTACCATAAAATATAAAATATTAGTTGAAAAATATAGCATAATCAAATAAATTACCTAAATACTATATTAATAAATTTATATAAAAATTATTAATATAAAAAAAAACTAACAAGCGCTATTTATAAGAAGATCGAGCATGCTTAGGGCTGGAAGTATGAACTTGCACACATTAATTACTTTTTATCTTTCCTTTTAATATTAAAGAATAAAATATAAAATAAATAAAGTTTAGAATTAAATTATAAAAAGGAACTAAAGATGAAAAATATTAGAACTTGAGTAACCAAATATAATTTTTCCGCGTCTTTTGAATATTGTAAATGGAAAGATTTTTTTTAATTTAATCATTTGTTTAATAATTATAATAATTATGGATAATTAAGTATAATTTTAATTAAAAAAAATATTGTTATTTTGGAGAAGAGAAATGTATTATTCAAATCGTAAAAAAAAAACACTTTTAAGGGATTACATATTGAAAGGTATTTATATTTATTTTATTGTAAATTTTATCCTATCACTTTATAAAGTTCAGAGTTATGTAGTAAAAAATAACCATGTTTGTACGAGGAGATATTTAAAAAAAAAACAACTACGAGTGATATTCGACAACCATGATAAATGAAGCGGTGGTCGGCAGCGATTACTGGATAGCAGGTATATGCTATGTCATGGGCTAGTCTGGATATTTTTCAGTAAAAAATAATATTAAAACCATAAATGATTGATTAAATCTATATAATTTTAATAATATAAATAAAAAAATACATATAACAAAACAAACAACAAAGATAAAAGATAAAAGATAAAAAAATCAATTTGAGCTTAACATGACAAATATAAGACTTGATTAAGATACCAAGCTAACTTAATCAAAAATAAATTAAATAAAATAAAATTTAATTATCAAGCAATATAGTGTTGAGGGCAAGATTAAGAAAAAACATATATGATTCAAACCAGGTTAAGCTGTTAACCTCCTCACAGTGAGTATAATATTATGATAGTCTCATAAAAAAAACAAGCTTGAAAATCAATTTTCAATAAATTAAACATTGAAAGATAAGATGGGAAAAAATAAAATTTAATAAAGAACCTAAAAAACACAAAAGTCAACTTGTGTTAATATTTTAGACTCGTGACCCTGGTTATAAGCCCAAGACTAATCCCATAGAAAAAAAAACCCTAAAAAATAATGAAATACTCAATCACAAAAAACCAAGAGATGAAATTGGTGGGAAAAAAAAAACAATCAGAATTGACCCAAAACAAAAAAAAATAGTAATAAAAAAAGAGAATAAATTTGACATCAAAATAAATTAAAATTAAATGTTAAGAGATGAAATTAAAAATAAAATTCAACAAGAAAAATTGTAATAAATAAATAGCAATTAAAAAAACAAGAACTAAATATAATATAAAAAAATAAATGAAACCAAATGATAAGAGACAAAAAAATTTTAAAAAAATATACAAAAGATAATAGATAACCAGCAATCAAAAAAACAATGACTAAATTGTATAAAAAAACAAATAAAATGAAAATTTTTTATTTTACTAAGGAGAAGAGAGAGAAAATGAGGAGGAGAAGAAAAAAATCTATTAGCGCCACATTATCAATCCACCGCTGACACACACCCTGTCATTGGTAGAAGGCAATGTTTGATCGTTAAAAGAGCTCGCACGTGCCGCCTAATGGGTGCAAGCCCCTTTCTCTTGCCGTTGCATGTTTTAACTATCTTTTCTTTTAAAACATATTTTAAATAAATTAAAAGACCTAACTACCTCCCAACTCCATATGATAGTTACCAAAAAAAATCATAGTTAAATGACAAAAACACTCTTGGATGCAAGTCGGAAAAAATAAAGTTAGAGAGATAGTTAAGTAATTTTATTATGCAAAAAAAATAAAAAATTAAAAAAAATATCCTTTGACTTATTTTATTTTTATATTTATTTTAAGGGTAAATTAATAGTTTTATTGTCCAACAAAAATGCGGAGACCAAACAGCTTGGCTGCTTCGTCTAGTGATTTGGCCGAGGCCTGACCACATGTTAGGCAAAGCCGTAAAAGATATTTTTTAATGGATCTCATCATTTACACTATATCTTTTACTGGTTGTTGATTAGGTTGAGATTTTAAAAGTGTTTAAAAGTGTATTAGTAATTGTTTTTCAAAGTATTTTTCACTTTGCAAAACATCAAAATAATATATATTTTTATTTTTTAAAATTTATTTTTGACATCAGCATATCAAAATGATTCAAAAATACTAAAAAAATAATTAAAAAATCAAAATTTAATGAAAAACATATTAAAATTCACTGTCAAACGGTGCATTGAATCCTTCCTCCGACGAGGAGCAACTTTCAATCCTGCATTAAAATACTAGAGTGGAGGATAATATCTACACAGCAATTTCAAGCCACAAGCAGTTTTATTTCTCAGCCAAATGGAGAAACTTCCAGGTAAGGCTTAAAGGGTCGGATATTTATAAAAAAAAACAACTACGAGTGATATTTGACAACCATGATAAATGAAGCGGCAGGCGGCAGGCGGCAGTGATTACTAGATAGTAGGTACATGCTATGTCATGGGCTAGTCTGGATATTTTTCACTGTAAAAAATAATATTAAAACAATAAATGATTTGATTAAATTTAATAAATTTATATAATTTTGATAATACAAATAAAAAAAATACATATAACAAAGAAACAACAAAGATAAAAGATAAAAAAAATCAATTCAAGCTCCTTTAAATTAACATGACAAATATAAGACCTGATTAACATACGAGTGAATAAAATAAATCTTAATTATCAAACAATTTAGTCTTAAGGGCAAGATTAAAAAAAATATGATTCAAACCAGGTTAAGTTGTTAACCCTGTTATTATGGGCATACGATTAGGATGATCTCTAAAAAAAAAAAGCAAAAAAATACAAACATGAAGACCAATTTCTAATAAATTAAACATTAAAATATAATATGAGATGGGAAAAAATGAAATCTAATAAGAACCTAAAAAAACATAAATCAACTTGTGTTAATATTTTAGACTTGTGACCCTATTCATGAGCTCATGACTAATCCTATAGAAAAAAAACCCTAAAAAATAATGAAATACTCAATCACAAAATACTAAGAGATGAAATTAGTGAAAAAAAGGCAATCAAAATTGACCCAAAACAAAACAAATAGCAATAAAAAATGAACTAAATTTGACATCAAAACAAGTTAAAATTAAATGTTGAGGGATGATATTAAAAATAAAATTCAACAAGGAAAATGGTAACAAATAAATAGAAATAAAAAGAACTGGAACAGATATAATATACAAAAATAAATGAAACCAGATGATGAGAGACAAAATTAGAAAAAAAAAATACAAAAGATAATAGATACATAGCAAAAAACAATGACCAAACTATATAAAAAACAAATAAAATGAAACTTTTGTATTTTGCTAAGGAGAAGAGAGATGGAGAAGAAAAAAAAGTCAACTACAACCACATCATCGATTCACCGTTGACACGCTCTCTGTCATCAATAGAAGGCAATGTTTGACCGTCAAAGGATCTTGCACGTGCTGCCTGAATGGTGCAAACCCTTTCCCCCTGTTGTTGCATATTTTAACCATCTTTTTTTTAAAATAAATTTTAAATACATTAAAAGATCTAATTACCTCCGACTCTATTTGATAATTACAAAAAAAAAAATCATAATTAAATGACAAAAACACTCTTGCATGCAAGTAAAAAAAAAAAAGCTACAAAGGTAGTTAAGTAATTCCATTATACAAAAAAAAAAGATGAAAAGTGAAAAAGTAATTTAACTCGGTTTATTTTTATATTTATTTTAAGGGTAAATTAATAGTTTCATTGTTCAAAAAAATGCGAAGACCAAACAGCTTAGATGCTCTGTCTAGTGATTGGGCTGAGGCCCAATCACATGTTGGGCAAAGCCTATAAAATATTTTTTTGCCATGCATCTCATCATTTATACTATACATTTTACTGATCATTTATACTATACCTTTTACTTGCTGTTGATTGGGTCGAGATTTTAAGGGTGTTTGAAAGTGTATTAGTAATTATTTTTTAAAATATTTTTTATTTAGAAAAATATTAAAATAATATTTTTTTTATTTTTAAAAATTTATTTTTAATATCAGTATATCAAAATGATTTAAAAATACTAAAAAAATAATTTAAAAAAAAACATCTAATAGAAAACAGGTTAAAATTCACGCATTGAATCCTTCCTCCGACGCTCCGACGAGGAGCAACTTTCAATCCTGCATTAAAATACTAGAGTGGAGGATAATATCTACACAGCAACTTCAAGTCACAAGCAGTTTTATTTCCCAGCCAAATGGAGAAACTTCCAGCTAAAGCTTAAGAGGGTCGGATATAACTTCTTTTTTTTTTCTTGCTATTTACGAGCAGATCAGAATCAACTAGTCTTTCAAGTTCATAAATTCAAGGGGAAAAAAGTGGTGATCTTGAGTGAAGATTTTATTCAAACACAAACACAGTCTGCAAGTATATAAAGGAAAAAACACCATCTCTTCTTGCCTCGTCGGTCTCTCTCGATTTGAAATCCTGTTTGGAGATATTTTAGCAAGAAAATCGTCCTCTGCTTTCCTTTCCCCACTGTGGTTGTGGCTGCCATTTTCTCTCAAGAGTCATGATGATTCTTCTTTTTGTCAATTTTTCTCGTTTCCAGATCTCTCTTTTTATTCTATTGCTATGAGATAATGTTTGATACATGAAACTCCACGTAATTTGACAAGAAATCCTCACTCGTACAGGTATGATTATGCTGTTTTTTTGTGAATGCATTCATGAAGCATGACAAGCACAGATTCAAATCTCGTCCCAGCTTGGTTTTTGTCTTGTACACTGCCAAGTATGACAAAGAAATTTCATATTGGGTACAAATGAATATACTAAGATAACATATCTTATCCAGATCACCATATTAATCAAACTCGATGTTGTTTTTAATTAAAATAATATTATTTTATTTTTTAAAATTTATTAATATTAATCTAGCTGAATTTGATCGGGTCATGAATTAGCTTAATGAATCAATCAGGTCAAGTTTTGAATCACAAATTTCTAAATTAACCTTCTAAGCTGATTTAGATTTAATAACTATAAATAAAAATTAACCTTCTATTTTATTTTCCATAAAAATCATTTAATTTAATAATTTCTAGATAAATAGGAAGAACTACTTTCTTTTCAGAAAAAGTCGAACATAAATAATAAATGAAAAGTAATTAACACTTGTGAAAGCTGGCTTCATTGATTACTGAGAGAGACAGGAGAAAAGGAGTTGAATTTCTTAAACAAACAAACCAGGGGCAAACTTCTATCTCATTCATGTTACACGTGTAGGTCATAAAAGGGAATGGTATCTACACGTGGTCCCACGCCAGTGGCCAGATCTACAATGCCCCAAGTGACCAATCCATATGAAAACAGCCCCTTCCTGGCTTCTAACACCAGGTGCTGACACGGGATTTGGGACCCACACAATGGATATGTTCTAAATTATTCTTACCACGTCTGATCTATTGCCATCATAATTATTAAGAGCTAATCTGAATTTTCTAGATTAATTAAAAAAGATATTGATTTAAGATTATTTTTTTAAAAGCTAGAACGATATTATATTAAATAAAAATAAAAATAAAAATTTAAATTAAACATTAATCAAGTCAATTGGGTTATATTAATAATAGCAAGTTTAATCTTGGGATTCCATAATTCCATGATTCCATGATCAATCAAGAAAAGATGATTTGTAAGGTGTGGACTACAAAAGGGAGAGAATCTGGGTGTCCACCGTTCATTTAATCTTTGACAAAGCAATCAATTGTTTATTTATTTATTATTATTAATATTTCCAGAAGAGAAAAATAAAATAAAAAGGTGCCTGTGTCCTCCCTTTGCAATGAAAAAGTACACCGTTGAGTACTTTGAGAAAGTTACACCTTTATACAGCTTGCACAAAGTTTTGCTCTCATGTAAAAAAAAAAAAAATTATTTCCGTGGTGGGCAATTTTATTTATTTTTCTGTTAATTAATTGCATGGAAAATGATACAAGGAATGAATTAAAATCGATATAATTTAAATATTTTAGTAATTTTAATATAGAAAATAAAAGGAAATGAAATACAAGCACACTCCACTAATTGATATTATGTCATGTTGACGTCCCAAATGAAGGTGGCTACGCCTTTGCCACGCCTACAAGCTCTGCCTTGATTTAGCAAGTTAATAATCTGAAGTCACCATCGATGAAGCTCGCTATCATGGGGGACTTCACTATTATTATGAAGCCCACAGTCCACAATGAGTTTTGGAAGCATTAGGGGTTGGGTCAACAACCAGCAACACTCTTTGTTTTCTTGTGGCTGAGCACTTGGACTCCAAAAATATCGCCCTCTCCCCTCCTCCGCCTCCTCACTCTAGCCTAGCCGCAACCTAGCTAGTTCTTTAAATTTATTCTCAGATTATACAGAAATATTAAATTAAAAATGTTTTTTTGGGTCGTAAAAATGAACACACTCTTGACAAGACAGTGTTCTCTTTATATGTCTTTTATGTATGGACCAAAGCTCAACACCTCAGCCTCTCCATCCTGCTTTAATCTCTTTTGTCTTGTTCTGTATTCTTGGCTTTCTCTCCCTCCTCCCTCTATCTCGACAGCGAGAAGACCGTAATTATTGTGTTTCGCATTGACTTGATTTTTTTCTTAATTATTATAATATGAAAGTAATAGATCTCTAGTTTTTTTTTTTTCCTGGTGAAACTTATGAAAAATTACAGTGTATATTAATTAGCTAAATCCTTTCAAATACATCACGTCTTGCATCATCCCATGAATAAATAGAATTATTAATCCTATAAAATTTTAGATTTATTTTCTAGAAATTACTAATTTAAATTCCACAAATCTCAGAATTACAGGAAATTTATATAATTATTAATTTTAGGACATGTGAGATTAGTTGAGATGCGCATAAGCTATCTCAAACACTCACATTAATAAAATAAATAAATAAATAGAATTCACCAATTAGGTTGATTACTTAACATATGAATCGAAATTTGGTTGAAATTAAATTTTTTAAAATTATTTTAAATGTTAACTAATCAAATTTAAACTTGATTAACCTAATCAAATCATGTAAAACTCAATCGGGTGAGCTCAGAGAAATCATTGGAATTCTTATTTAAAATGATTTTGTGTGGGGATTGATCCGATGGCATTAGCCCTTTACAAGATTGGATAATGGGATTTCAAAGAGTGACCACTTTGGGATTTTCATGGGCAAAGGCCTCAGATGGTGTTTCTCAACAGTATCTGCTAAAAGGCTTGTTTTAGCCCATACATATAGAGCGTGAAAGCCCAACAGTATATGCACTGTAATATTTTAAGACTTTAAATACGAGTACAAGAGCAATATTTGATTTTTATAATACCGATATTTAAGTTTGTTATTGGAGCACGTGCTCTTATAATTTAAATTTATTAATGAAGATTATGTCGAGGGTTTTCATGTAACTCCCCATATAAATATTATTTTAAATACCTTAATTTAATACTAAACCGTTAATTATCAAAAGGAAGTTGCCCTGCTACCCTAACTTCGATTGCAGGGCCCACTAACACACAAATTTCAAGCTTTTCAAACATTTAAAACAAAAGCGGAAAAGCAATCTATTTCCCGCCGCGAATTTAAAACACCCCAGCCACGTCATCAATCCTCGCAAATCCATACCCACCAATCAAACCACGCCTTCTCTTCCTATATGAACAAAGCCCCGTCACCAACCCCATGCCACACGAATACTTCTCTCCCAGTGAAGAAAAAAAACATTTCTCTGATTTTTGCGTGAAAATGAGTTCAAAAGGAGCAGCAGTAGCCTCTACAAGGGGAGGGAGAGGAAAGCCAAAGGCCTCCAAGGCGGTGTCAAGGTCCCAGAAGGCAGGGCTACAGTTCCCAGTGGGAAGGATTGCAAGGTTTTTGAAAACCGGAAAGTATGCTGAACGTCTTGGTGCTGGATCTCCTGTCTACCTCTCCGCTGTCCTTGAATACCTCGCTGCCGAGGTTCGTTTCCCTTAACTTCTCTAACTGGGTCTCTAAACTTGTTTTTAATCACGGGTTCTGATTTGTGTTCTGGGGTTTCAGGTTCTTGAGCTTGCTGGGAATGCTGCGAGAGATAACAAGAAGAACCGGATCATACCG
>Ga0307514_10003067_pt1 | contig 16474 bp, 11 predicted proteins | sample 16_EM_MG_FD_203088 | JGI IMG/M metagenome (GOLD analysis project Ga0307514, IMG submission 203088) | Populus trichocarpa ectomycorrhiza microbial communities from riparian zone in the Pacific Northwest, United States - 16_EM | ecosystem: Host-associated > Plants > Roots > Unclassified | place...
GACGGTGTTGGAGGGGTGCTTGCAGGGGTGGCTCGTTAGACCGTCTTGGCTCGCTAGTAGGGTGTCAAGGGTAGTGCCCAGAAGCGAAGCGAAGGGGGTGTGGAACCCCGGTGCGAAAATTACTGAGAGAGGCTTAGCGCCGTCACCCAAATGGAAACAGAGTTGCCCAATTAGGAATGGATTATAACGCTAATGTTGCGCTTGCAATGCAGCACAGCACACGTTCATGCATGATAGGGACATGATACGATAGGAAAAAACCATTAGGTCTCAATCACAAGCGTAGATGTGGGAAATACCCTCGCTCCCGCACAAGGATAAAGAGCCGCAATAGACGGGCCTAAAACGGCATATTGTTGCTCTACGTGGAGAGCGGCTTGTGCCAACCAGACTACATATTGTTATATACAGGGTAACTATGCTAGGTATCCGGAAATGGCAAATTGTTAAAAGAAGGATATAAGGGAAGGAATTTCTCCATGTATTTACATTTGATTGTCGGTATCAGAGCAGTTCTACTCTACCTTTAGAGCTATAGCGAATAAACCTCTTCTCACTTTCGCACAGAGACTCAACCAAGGTCTTCGGACTCCAACAAATACCGCCCCTCATAAGCTTGTTTCTTACAGTAGATAGCTACTATTCTAATCATAATCATGAAGAAAGGCTATCTGAAGTACTGATCAGTGGACCTCCATTACATCGTGCAGCGTGAGGGACAAATTCAGAAACAGAAGACAACCAACTACCTTGCCAATATACGGTCTTGTCATACAGCGAAAACAATAGTCTGGAAAACAACGCAACTGGTGAAAAAAGCTTCACGACGAAACACTGTCTCCCAAATGGATCAACAAATGTGTTAGTTAATGAGATAATGCTTAATATGCTGCTAGCAGAGCCTCATAGTTCACTGCTGATGTTTCCATTTCCGAAGCCTCCAGACGTGTCTGTTCTGCTGGTAAGGCATTATCTGGCTTTGCAAGGAAAATCGCATGAGGGAAAGCACGAAGAAAGGACAAGCCTAAGCTAGAGCGACACCTTGACAATGCGACGTAGACGGCAGTATAAGTGTGATGCCCCCCACGCGTACCCCTAGGATTTGGGGGCTCAAGATCTGGTATGACATTGCTGAAGGTTCTATCTTGTGACCTGTAATCTGTAATCGCAAACGCAGCACAGCAAGGGATTTGCCGGCGGCGCGTCGAAATGCCTTTGCCTGTCGCTGATGCAAGAGCCTCAGGAACATGAACGTCGATGGAAAAGGAGGTTGAAAACAATGGCATCAGTCCAGGGGCTAAGCTGCCAACCGGTACAAACTTATGTTTTGCAACCTTAACAAGCAGGCACTTTGGTGGGGAATCTATAATCCATATTGTGCCCGCAAGAGGGGTATTGGGCATCATAGAACAATATCACCTACCGGCAGACTGCTTGCTATAGTATACATAACGAAACCCTGCTCCTGTAGAGAGTTGAGAGACATTGCCGGCAAATTGGTACTGAGGTAGTGGCTGGCATAAGTCTAGGTAAGTCAATTGCAATAGAGGACTAGTCCATGGGCTAGTGTATATTGACTGGCACCGGCATATCAGGTGGTGGTCTACTGGCTAGCAAATTACGTAGCATGTAGGCTGGCTATGGTACATTGAAGTCTGTAATATGGATTTATTACGCTGCGATAACTTAGTGGGGTTGCTACCACTTAGACCTGACTGCTGGCATATTAACTGTGACTGGCTGGGATATTGACTGGTGTATCAGGACTGGCATATTGAGTGGCGTATTGGCTGGCATATTGAGGGGTGAATTGACTGGCATATAGACTGGTACCAGCTAGAATATTGGCTGGTTGGCGGGCGAATTAATTGGCGAATTGACTAGAATATTAACTGGTACTGGCTGGCACATGGACTGGAATATTGACTGGAATATTGGCCGGCCATGTGGGCTGGCAAATTGACTGACAAATTGACTAGTATATTGACCAGTGAATTGACGGGCAAATTAACTGGCATATGGACTGGAGAATTAGTGGCAGTATGGACTGGAAAATTGAGTGGCATATTGACTGAATAATTGACTGTATATATCAAGGCTATGTTCCAGTACCGATATCCTAATCAATATCCCAGTCAATATCCCAGTCCATTTGCCAGTCCATTTGCTAGTCAATTCACCAGTCAATTCGCCTATTCATATGCCAGCCTTTACCAGTGAATATTCTAGTCAATTTTCCACCCATATGCCAGCCGTTACCGGCCAATATGCCAGCCAATGCACCGGTCAATATTCCAGTCAATTTACCAGTCCATATTCCAGCCGTTACCAGTTAATGCAGTTAACATGTCAGTCAATTCGCCAGTCAATTCACCAGTCCATATGCCAGCCGTTACCAGTCCACTTACCAGTCAACATGCCACCCAATATGCCAGCCCATATACTAGCCCGTAAGCCAGTCCATATGCTAGCCGGTACCAGTTAATATACCAGTCAATCCACCTGTCAATACTCCAGTCAATATTCCAGTTAATATTCCGGTCAATTTGCCACTCAGTTCACGAGTCCATATGCCAGCCGGTAAACTAGTCTATATGCCGGTCAATATTCCAGTCTCTTCACCAGTCTATATGCTCATATATACTCGTCAATCCCCTAGTCAATATCCCAGTCAACTCGCCAGTCTATATGCCCGTCAATTTCCCGTCCATGCGCCAGCCATTTAATGACTAGTGAAGGTACCAGTCAATATACTAGCTACTATACCACTTAATATAATACCTAGTATGTCAGCCAAATACCAGTCGAGAGCATGCAAAAGTCCATGCAAAAGCCCATGCAAAAGCTCATAGAAAAGCTCATAGTAGGGCCAATCGCATGTATACTGCACATCCAGACTACCAGTAGCCCGCTGGCAGCGCATAATTAAATCATTCGAGTGCTCTTGTGTCATCTACCGATATTGAATATGCTGCGCGTTTTGCCAGGGCTTCTGGGCAAGATCGGCGCCAGGCTACATCCGGGGCGTCCCTGATACCTGTCCCGAAGTAGATGCTACCATGTGATTGCTGCAACCAGACTAGTCGCTTGAGGGCTGGATTACCCTCAATTTACCCAGATATTTTTTTATCGGACAAAAGGGGCACGCGACTAGTGGGGCTTAATAAGAGCAGTCGGTCAGTGGGGACTTACTAGACTTGCCACGGCCCAAATAAGTATGGTAATAATAGCCAAGCTTTGATCTTTAATCAAGAACACTAGACACTCCCAAGATGGGCACACACCCTGTCCAATATATGAAGAATTAGCATCAGTGCATAGGTGCCACTGCTTCTTTGTGTTCTAGCAAATGCACTCGTATTGATTGTTCCACTTTTCTTCTACATACCATCTCGCGAAGGTTATAGCAGTGGGATTGGTCATTGGGTGCCTCACAGAACTTGTGGGCAAGTTCAGTGCCATTTTAGGGCGGCTTTTCTTCGCTCATTGTGTTATGTGCCAACCTGTGGCCAGTGTAAATGGTGCCTACACCGGTATTACCATCGGCAATTCCGGATCCTAACGTGCCAATCAGACTAGGCCCTACCTGGCCTCATCTTGAGTTGGGCTCACAGCCAATTGGCTTTTTAATGCTAGCTTTTCCGATGGTGGAGCCGGTCAGGGATAGAGTGTTGCAGAGGCCCTGGGATGGGCATCATGGGACCATCTCGCCTGGAGCAACAACCCACTGTATACTTCGCAAAGAACATGGTATATCCTTGCCATCCCATCCCTCGTGTCGATTCCGATTTCACCCTGACAATTGTGCCTTACTGGCTGGTAGAGATTCTGTGGTTCGATCTGCCTCAATCGATTGGGTTCTACGTACCTGTGTAGATTGCATAAGTGCTCATTAGCCTTTTCAGTTCGCGTAAATCCCTGCACACGCTTGCCGACCGGTTTTTCACGTAACTGTGTAGGCCAGCGTAGCCTGGGCGTGCTCTGGCTAACTCCTCATATGGTAGAATTGATGGATCTCGATCCAGCCCAGCCTGGGCATCGGGTACGTATGTTTTTAGATCTGGAGGCTTACGCTTGCATCCCAGCACTAAAGGTGATTTCTTCCCCCTTGATCCCTGGACTACACTGCCTCACTGCCACTGAGAAGTGGGGAAGACTCATGGTTTTCGGGTCCACAATGCAGAAAGGCTAGCCAATAGCAGCTCCAAAAGGATGCTGCCGGCAGATCCTGTTTGTGGTGCATTCCTGATATCCAGAGAATATTTCGGTGTGGAGAGCACATAACGCCCATACCCTAGAGGGGGTGTGGCAAGAGCCCTGGACATTCTCTAGTCTTGATGTGACCTAGGCTATCTATATTAGTGTATCCTGTCGGCATCTGAAATGGTTTGGTCATGGACCTGGAGGTACTATGGTCTCGGCCCTGGTACTTGCACAGCAGCCACCACATTACATATGGGGTATACATTTGGAAAGACAGAAGTGCCCAACCAACAAATCTTAAGTATGATTATGATGTTGAGATTTGCGATATATCAGGTGCTTCAGTAATTGCGCCCCCGTGCTGTTGACGGCATACATTGAGTGAGATAGGACTTGAGATGCATCTACTTAGCATATCGGGTAGGTGGTTTATCCACTATAAAGTCCGGCTCTGCGGAGCTTGCTTTGAAACGGCTGCTACTCTGGCTATCAGTGCTCATAGCCAGTCAACATGCCTGAAGGCTAATGCTATGGCGGCCTGCAAGGACTAGACAGCCGGACAGCCCAACCGATGCCAAGCTGATAGTTAGGCTAGGATATGGTGTTCATGCTGCCCATATTTTCCATGCTTCTCCGGTACGTAATAAGGTGGCTGTGGGCGACAGGGTTTAAGATTCTTGCTCTTGCTCTTGCTCTTGCTCTCCATTCTGCCCCAATTCGGCTTCACTCTCTGTGCACCCACTCGCAGAGGAGGAAGGGAGGCTGGTTGGTGAGGGTAAGAGTTTGGATTATGGTAAGAGCTGAAGGCCTAGGGTAAGGGAGTATGTATTAGTCTGAGGGTACTGACCAGCTAGGCTAGACGTAGCCTTCACATGTCAGGCTACACGGTGGTTGGTGATGCAGCCTGGTAGGTGGTGATGCATATGGTGGAAGATAGGGCAAGACTGCAGAGCGAACTTATTCCCCACCATGGGCCAATCATATTCCAGCTATGGCTCGTTCAGTCCTGTAGAAGTGCATCAAAAACTCAACTATACATGTACTCAACGACCATTCCAAGTCGTTGCTGGAACCAGTCGAGGTCGATTGCAAGCAGTTATGTACCCTCAACTCCAGTGCTCTTCCCGAACCGCCTCGTGCGACCTGAGAGACATGGGCTTTTTAAGCCACTATTATAAAACGTGGCATTTACAAAAGTGCCTTTGGAATTGGTATATTGGAAGCCCTGTTGAGAGAGAACCTTTGGTAAGGCTCTCAATAAGCCATCGGGTAACCTGTCTCAAACTTCTCCTCTGCAACAAGCAAATGGTACTTGCATTAGGGCAGTGGTAACTATCACCTACTATACTTTTGGAGAGTGATAGGCTCTTGGGGAACTGGCCAGCCAGACTAGTTGAAGATAACGCTTTTCTGGGTTGATGGGGTCTTACGTGACTCAGCGAGCATTTGAATTCTACTAGTACTAGTGGCTTCAGATGCATGATCCAGTTCATGATTGGTTACCCTGAACTTTGCGGTCAATGAAATCGTGCGCATAAAAAAAAAATGCACACTGGTTGGTCAGTATTTTGTATGTTCCTGGCTACTTGGGCACTTTTTGAGGGTGGGTATCTCCGCCATCCATAGTTGTAACAAAATATTTATACGCCGAACAAGATGTACTCCAGAGAATGATGTACGTCTGCTAAGCCGAGTAACAGGTGCTCTCCAAAGCATGCAGAATGGTGGCCCATACAGTGAGTATGAGCTAGTACACGGGGTAAAAGCCCAAGGCCTTCCCAATAGCTGAGGGAGCCTCCAAACATTCAACCTAGCCTAGGTTGGTGCTCAGTACTCAGAGACATGTACCATTGGGTTATGCAGCTCAAACATAGTCCCGTCTTCTTCATCTTCATCTCCAAAGATACCTTGATCCTCTTCGTACTCGCCTTCCTGGTCAATCATATCGTCGTCAAAATAATCTTCATCCAACACCAGGTAATTCCCCCCAGCACTCCCTGGTCCGCTTCTGCCCTGGTCGTCACTAGTTGAGATCCTCTTATTTCCTACCAGAGTAAACGATTGTTTACTTATGGCCATAGGTGGAGATAGGCTGGTTGATGGAGGCATGGGTGGAGGCACAATAAAGCCAAATCCATCTTCTACATAACCCATGCAGTGACATCCGCACCCGGCTGGGCATTCCTTCTCGCAGAGTCCCTCACCGCCGTTGCTTTCACCATCGCTACTGCTATCAGGGCAGAACCAATCACGGTGGCATTTAGAATGAGCCACGTGCCCACACATAAGGCATGCTCCATATAGCCCCTTGATAGAGACCTGGCAAAAAACACAGATCAAGGCTGGGGGCTTGAGCTTCCCTTCGCATTGAGCGCACTCCGGTTTGGCGCTCTGGGCAGGGGCATATATAGCCGGTGAGATTGGACCCGGGATTGGAGAGGTCTGGGCTGAAAGTGTAGTTGGAGTGCGGGGATACTGGGAAGAGCCAAGCTTTGCCATTGGTTGTAAATTGCGGGTTGAAGGTGTACTGGCTGTACGGGCTGTACGGGCGATTGTATTCACAGTGCTTAAGAGAGGCGTATGAGCTGTTGTGCCCGCAGATTGGCATTTCGGGCACGTCCCAACAATTTCTGGAGCATAGGTAGATATTAGTACTTGAAGTGCTGGTTATATGATTGACTCACCTAAGCCAGGCCATTTGCTATCGCCCTTCTTCATGTTCTTCTTAGCAAAACTACCACCAGAGTTACCACTGTATACCTCCAGCTTTTCACCCTCTTCATCAACAACTCCCCTTACTCCATTAAACTTGAGCACTTCTAGCCTCCTAACCTGCAAACCCCAAGCATAGAGGAGGTTTGCATACTCTTCTCTGTAGGCTCTGTAGTGCTTTGCTTTCTTTGGGCTTAGTAGGGGTGGTTTGTTCAAGACACACTCGTCGTCAAATAATCCACTGTTCAATATCTCAATCTTAATGTCCATCGAACCACCATATTCATCTTCTTCTGTTTCTGTAAGGATAGAACTTCCGCCTCTGCCACCACCACCGTTCCCACCACGTGACCCACTACCAATGATGGTATTTTGGCCCCAAGTGATAACACCAGTACCTGTTGCTATATTGAGGATACTTTCCGCTGGGCTAGGCCTTCGTCTTGTTGGGGGGCTTGAGTTGCTGCTTGTGGTATTGAACGCTCTAGCAAAGCCAGCAGCAAAGTTCACTGCGCTTGTCGACTTCCTCGAATGGCTTGGGTGGTGAGTGAATTCAGGACTACTAGATAAGCTATGGTGACTAACTTCATCCATGCTTCTTCTTGGGAGAAATCCCGAACTCACAGGAGGGGTATTTCCTGTGGAGTGTGCACCCGCCGAGAAAGGGTCTATGCTACCTAGGAAACCATTGTAAGATGAGTATGACCCATGGGCCGTGAGTGTGCCTGGGGTCACAGCAATGGAATGGGTTTGTGGGGAAACGGAAAGTGATGGGAATTCGTCCTTCGCGGCATTATACGTTGGATAATAGTCATAAGAGTATGCAGGGCCTTCCATCGTCAAGAGCAGCTCCTGCAGCACCAGTTAGGGTAACTCAAAGACAATTTCGGTGCAGCTTACGCTTCCGTTCTCCATATTAAGCCACGGTGTAGAATCCCCAGGCTTATACCCCGCTTCACAAAACACACATGCCAGCATGGCAAGCATCTGAACATCAGCTTCCATCTCAAAGTACGAAAAGCTTTTGATAAGGAGAGATTAGCAATCGCCCAAAAGAAATTGCAGACAAGCTTACAGTTGATCTATCAGCCAGCTTCCACCCAAGGGATGCCCTCCCCACTTGATTTTTCCATTGACTCTTCGGCCTGTTGACACCATTACCCAACTTAAGCTATCATCCGAGTCGTCTTCTAAGGCAAACTGGGTATGCTCAAGGTACCCTCCACTGCCGGGGATTAATGCCTCCTCCTCTTCATTGTCAGGTTTATTATCTTTCTTAGTTGCCATAGCTACTAGTTTCCTAGCCACTACCAGAATTGGGTCTTTGCCCCAAGGCTGTGGTACAACTTCAAGTGGTACGTCCTTTGAGATGATTAATTGAGCCAAAGTCCATACGTCTGCAAGGTCTAAGTAGCCATTCTTCCTAGCAATTTCGGCGTTATGTTGGCAAACTTCACTAGGATGACCATAGACAATATATTCTTCGGCAAGTTCTTTCTTGGAAGGTAAGATATGTGATAAGTTGATAATTCGCACCACATTTTTGCCCTTACCGTGTCCACTATTCAGCCAGACAGCAGGCCCTGCTACCGCCTGCCTTACAGTCCCACTTCGCTGGGTTGAGCGATCCGTAGAAGCCCCACCTCTTCGCCCACCGTGGAATGTCCGGCCCATGCCTCCACCAGCATTGCCCTGTAACCGCCAGCTCCAAGCAGGCCGTAGAGTGGATCTTTCATCCACCGAATCACTTTCATCAGTTGTCGAGCTGTCATACTCACTATCACTGGAGCTCTCTCCAGTCGAGGAGATCCCACGAAACCCCTTTGGCCCAGGGGATGACATGTAGAAGCGCCCAAAATTTTCAAATAACCTTCCATTCCGGCCCCCTCTATCTGCACCCTCTCTCCACCCAAAAGCGCTATTGGAGAGGTCTCGATTCCACCAACACCCCCCACCACCGAATTCCCGGCGAGTACTCTCCTCCTTTGGTGGAAAAAAGCAAATGAGTCTCCCATCATGGCTCCATGTTGCCCCACATGCCCTAGGAAGTGGAACGCTTGCTTGGTTATTCTTTGCAATCAGGTCTCTGACTTCACTTTGGAGCGGGTCTATTTCCTCGTCATCACTGCTACTTTCCTTTTCGTCGCCCGAAGCTATTGGATGCTCCGCAGGTTCACCCAGCAAAAACTTCAAACATGCCTCGAGAGACGTTTTCTTGCGCTCCATGTAAGTCTCTGAAATTTTTTTTAACTGCATTGCCATAGCCTCCATCTGGGATCCGGGGATTGAGTTGGTTTTCTCGACTGTAAAGATAGGTATAGCTGATTCAGGATACCCACTGGGGAACTGCACTTCCGCTCTCAGAAATACCCACCTAGAATCTGTACCCCATGGCCCATGAAGTGAGATAGTACAGGTCCGTCCAGTCACATTCACCTTCTCAAAGTTCACTTTGGGAAATGTTGCACCAACCGAAGATATCTCCTCGCCCAAAGTATCGGGGTTATCCCAAGAGCTCAGTTTCGGTTTCGAAATTTTGATACCCTTCATCCAGGCGATCGGATTGTCAATCTTCACCTTACACCTTGAGATACCCATGGTTGCTTCTTGCCTCCGCGTGAATTGCCCATCCCCAAATGGCCGCTGCCTACCCAGGATGCCCTCCCCAAGGTATCGTGGTCCAAATAATCTCTTTCCTGCGGTCATACCGTCTCCCGTAATCACCCTCCCCAATTTTTGCTCATGTCTAAACGTCTTGTATGCAGCTCCCTTCCTTGTTATCCTAAATCTGACCTTTGCTTCAGGATCATGTCCAACCTCCTTCATAATTTTCTTGTTTATTGACCAGAGCCGAATGTCTTTGTCTTGCGACCAGCTCACAAGTTGAAACTCCCTATCGTCCTTGTCTGGGCTTTGGCCTCCTCTAAATCGCCATAAAAACTCCTTGACGCTATCTGTATGTCCTTCGAACTTTGCAATGGGATCTGCAGGGGTGTCGCCTTCAGCCCTCCGGTCATAGAGATAGAGTGAATTATCAGCTCTTTGGGGCATAATCAACAGGCCCCAACCAAATGGTGTGTGCCTCGCTCTCCAGACAGGGAAAGATGTCCGTATAACCCTCTCCGGCTCATCCTCCGGGTTAGAATAGTCCCAAAATCTTATTGTTTTGTCTAAAGCACAAGTCACTATGCCTGTCGGTCGTGTCCTATTCCAATCTACCCCATATATTTTGGTCGTATGTGCGCAAATGCTACGTAATGGATATGCCCCTTTTCTGTCGTCCCAGATGCGGAGATATTTGTCATGGCTACTTGCCAATATGTGCTCATCTTGCCTGTTATACTTGACTTGGGTTGCTCCAGCGAACCAGTCACAGAATGATATAGCGGGCCTTCGTGGATCCCTTAAATCCCAGCAACGAACAAATGAGTCCACTGAACAGGTAGCCAATATGTCTGGATGGTGAGCAGAGAAATTGATATCTGTAATTGCCCGCGTATGAGAGTGCAAGACATGCTCAATTGCCCGCCTATCCGGCATGGCAAGGTTCCAGACCATTGCTTTTTGGTTAGACGTTGAGACAACCCAGTAGTCCCGGGCGGCGAATGGTGACCATTGTACATCAGCCACTTCCCAGGCTGTGCGATGTTGGAGAAATCGTGGGGGATCATAAGGATTATCCAGATCTACAATATGGAGGCCCTGGCGACTACGGCATCTCAATTTAGCTGATGCAATTCATGTGTGGGAAAAAATATGCCACGTACGAGGCCAAAACCACATCTCTCCCGGAAGGCGATATTGACCTACGCTCACCTCCGGTCCCTTCTGTCAGTTCCCTGGTGCTTCGAGGATATAATGTGAGATGTTTACATCGATCCAACCGGTTGATCAACCCTGATACTCATATCCAGGTTAAAGGTTGGCGAATCGAATGCCGATGTGGTATCACGAGCCGGCATTGGAGAGCCCATGACTATTGAGAATTTTGGCGGTTCAGTCCGTCCGACCCGAGGTTCTGAGGCTGGGGTTGTGGAGTTCGAGACAATCAGCTGGATGCCTCTGGCGCATTCTCAGGGCCAGGCGGTGGTATTATGGCGACCGTGTCCCCCTCAGAGTACAAAAGAGCCTGCCTCAACGGTAGGCAGTCAGTGACGAGTATATTCAGATGAAGTCTCGATGTTTTTTTTGATTTTTTTTTGGAGTCTATACGAAGGAAGTGAAGGAAGTCACGAAGTATCGCCAAGCCTAGCTATGAAGTATGCACAAATCTAACAAATATCTAGAACACCAACATTGTAGTCATGACAAGCTTTGATGTCTAGGTAGTATCTCTTAGTAAGCTGTTGCCCCACCAGCCTCACAGCCCCACCAGCCCCACCTATCACCACCCAGTGCCTAAGTGCTCCATTCCATTAGTCTCGACCCCTTCCATCGGCATTCATTCAACACAACCGCTCGCCCGTCTCGTTGTCCCATACTCCCTTGCTCTCTGCTGCCCGACGTGATATTTGACATCCAAGCTCACCCGCGTCAGATCAACAACAAATCCACGGGCTTTCCAGGCCACAGCTCGTTCCCTATTACACCAGTACCCCCTAGAAATATAAGAGAAGGTGGGCTATAGTCAGGTGTAGGTTATAACTCCAACAACAGCAAGTGCCTGTCCTGGCTTCCCTTCCCATCCTCCTTCGACTCCCAGACTAACCCCTCCTGCTGAAAGGAATCATAGACCGATTAATAGCATAAATACTCTGCACGAAATGGCTGGCTTACCGAAGCGCATTATCAAAGAAACGGAACGCTTGGTTGCCGACCCGTACGGACTTTCTTCTCTTTTCCACTTGATGGAACGAACAGCTAACTGTCATTGTTCGTTGTTTCAGAGTTCCCGGAATCAATGCAACACCTCACGAAGACAATCTTCGATATTTTGATGTGACCATTCACGGCCCTGCCTCCTCGCCGTATGAAGGTAGCGTCTCGCCTCACCTCCGCATGGATTTTAAACATCCTACGGTTTAACATATGATTTTTTAACTGAATTTACTTTTTCTCCTTCTACAGGAGGAATTTTCCGGTTGGAGCTTTTCCTTCCAGAAGATTACCCAATGAGCCCTCCTAAGATTCGATTTCTCACTAAAATTTACCACCCAAACATTGACAAGCTCGGGCGCATCTGCTTGGATGTACTGAAGACCAATTGGTCGCCAGCACTACAAATACGCACCATCCTCTTGAGCATCCAAGCTTTGCTAGGGGCACCAAACCCAGATGACCCCTTGGCAAATGATGTTGCACAGAGATGGAAGGAGGACGAGAAAGCAGCGATCGAAACAGGTAAGATACAAAACTGGCTCCGGTTTAACTTGTTTTCTAAAATCATCTTCAGCTCGGGAGTGGACCCGAACCCATGCTGTGGTCTAATTTCGGAACGAGCCTATGTTACTGAGAGTGTGTATGATGGAGGATGATGGAAGATGGCGGGAATGTAGTCCCTGTGACATCTAAGCGACCGCCCGACATGAATTCTGGTTGGATATGATCTACCAGGATGAGTATCACAGTATGGGGAATGCTTTCTCTTTACTGAGTGGCATGGCATGTGCAATTTGTGGATATCGGATTGGTAGAGCGGATTAGTTGCTCTGCTGCAGTTTTCCATTTCACTTGTTTTTTTTTCAACCTCATGAATTGGATTTCTCTATACTCATATTTGACGCCGTATCGATATCATTAACTATCTATTTAGTACATAGCCATATCAACCCAGGGCTTACCATCGACAGCAACATTTCCACAAGGGGTCGTGCAAGCAGACTAAATATTCCCTCTCATCCAGTACTAGATGAAGTGTCACCCAAGTGCACATCAAGTGATCGCAAAGTGCTTTTAAGATATCGAAGACGTTGGGATGCAAGAAAGATGATCAGTGACTGGTGTTCTTCTTGATGGCGATTAAAGATTGTCTACTACTAGTACGGAGTACTGGTACTTTAGTAATACTTCACGAGACCAACTTTGTGGTACCTACTTGCATAATGGGCAACGGGGGTGCTTTTTTATTTTTTATTTTTAAGGAATCATTAATCTAAATGTGATCATTGAGGTACCTGAGCTCCTCTACAAAGTGCAAGACTTTTTTGCTTCTGCCTCACAATATTATCCTTTGAATTTTGCATTCAGGATATACCTATTATCAGCGAGTATTACATAAACGCGAATACATGTCAGCATTGCCTACGGTAGTGCTATCTATCCATGTGTACTGAAGATAGATAGGGGAGGACCCCTCTCCCCCATAGAAAACTCATACAGTGACAGATTAAGTCCTCTCAATCAATTTATTGACTTTGGGAAAATGCTCGCTGGTTTGAGACTATGATTGCTATGATTGCTTGTTCTCGTGCCCAGACCGATTTATTTTTGTGTGGTACAGTAGCTTAAATCGTTGGTGGGGATCGTATATACGAGGGTTATTTCTGGATAATTACATGTAGCTAGATAGTGAAGCATTTTGCATCCTAGTCTTGTGAACAGACTCTCACCATAGTATCATAATGACAGCAACTATCACAAAATTTGATCGAAAATGACATACACTAGAGTGGAGTTCCAATGACTTGAACCGCCAGACGCCAGGCACGACTGCCCAAATAACCTGCCAAGCCTCTGGACATCAACTCAAACGTCGCGAGAAGTTGTAATGTCTCCCCCAAATCCTCGAAAACGCAGTGCCCCCACAACATCTGGCACACCCTCGCAAAGACAGGTCAATAGTCAGGTGCATGACCGAAAGAGGCTCAAGATTCAGGATGCTCGAGCTATTGCGGTGCAATCAACAGAAGCTGCGCTCAAGGGCGGACAGCTCGACATCAATTCCTTCGTCAAGTCAAGGGAATTCGAGATAAGAGCCTTGGAGGATGCCATTTCCAACTCAAGGTACAGAATTCCGTTCATGAGTGTGTCGTCTCAACTAACAGCATCTAGACATGCCAACAGGAAACGTGCCTTTCAATCAGTTCCAAGGTCCATGCGGCGGAGAACCGCGAGCCACAACGTTAAACGAGTTCCCAAAAGGCTGAGGGCCCGGCATGCGAAGGAAATGGCTAATGATGATACCCCTACGGTAACATCACGTCGGCGCAAATTGACTCCTCACATGCGACTTCGCGTTGAAACTGCCAGGCGACTCCAGGCCCTTTCCCAAAGGAAGGTCAAGCGAGACGAAGCAAAGAAATCTCCTCACGATGAAGAGACCCCAGAGGATACTCTCCGCGCTCCTCCAACAGCAAAAACAAAGTTTCGGAAACGCCAAAAAGAGAAGACGTGGCTGCCGACTCACATCTGGCATGCAAAGCGTGCACACATGGTGAATAGGTGGAGATATGCAATTGCGGAATCCCCTACCGAAAAAAGCTACAGACCAACCCATAGGTCAAGTACTTTAAGGGGGGCTGTTGCCTGGGACCATTCTTATTACGGGACAATATTGGTGAAAGGAAAGGTGAAAGAGCTTGCGGGCATGCTGCAAGACATATTGAGCACGGAGGATGCAGAGTTGGTTGCTGCAAAAGGTGCTATACGAAAAGGTCGAAGGAGCTGGCGGGGTTGGGTTTTTGAAAAAGGTGGGTATCCTAATAAGCCAATCGCACCTGTGCTTTTACTCTGGTGTCATCTATCAATCAAAACTGCTGGCGGGCCTGGGTGTGAGAAAAAGAAAGGCCACCACAGCATACTGATTAGAGTACATCCTTCTGCCTTTTTCCAATTATGGATGACAATCCTCTCGGTGTCCGGGTCATACCCATCCGTCACATCAGAAGACGCCCGATTCGAACTTGGCAGCCTTGAAGTGACTGGGCCAGCCGCTACAAGTGCTCTACTTGCCTGCCTTCAGCCCAGAGAAAAGCCAGCGAGTTCTGATACTCCTGAAGGTGTGTGGGGGAATCTCCGGTACCTCACCAACCCTGCATCCCTACCGCCGGGGGCGTTTCTTGCTTTTAACATTATGGACCCACGAATTGCCTTTCCACCTCGCCTGCCTCGACTTTCAGAGCAAGAGCAGGAAGAATCGAAAAACAAGCTCTTCTCCGTACTTTCTACTTGGCCACCCGACCGGACACAATCCCCACCCCTCCTCTTCTCGCGAGAAGCAAGATTGGCCTCCGTTCGCGCACAGGGCTCCCAAAAGAGGATCAATAAACGGAAATCAGAAGCTATGCCAAGCCAGTTGCCCGAAGCCCTTTGTACAGATCCTTATATCCCAATCATTCTTCTCGCCAACCGCGAACCCTCGGTATTACCTTCTCATAATAGGAAGCTCTCTGTATCTACACATAATGCTATTGGTAGCTGGACAGTCATACTACCGTGGAAATGGGTGTTGCCAGTATGGTATTCACTCGTTAATTTCCCAGGCGTACGATTTGGGGGTATAAATGAGAGCAACCAGATTCGCTATGAGAATGCTATTGGTTCATTTCCCGACGACTTCCCTGGAACTAGAGCTGGGTTGGAAGAGGAAGGAAGAAAGGCTGCAGTAAGGAAACAAACTTGGGAGAAGAGGCCAAAGCAGAAACGCACGGCGTGGGAGAGTGTAGATCTAGGGGGAGGAAGAAAGGGTGAGTTGGGGCAGGGCGCTTGGTGCGATTGGGAGTATCTCATTGCACTGGTTTCAAAGGACCAGAAGACGAACACAAACTCCAAGACTGCAGCTACCATTGCCGTTCCGCCTCATAACCCTACCTTCACCTTCTCTGGGCTGACAGCTGGTTCCATGAACCTCGATGGTGCTCCCGTAGGCCGGATTCCGCCCTCCGTTATCCCGGTGTCATCCATAACGACCCTAAACTCACAAGATACTCCCACTCCTTTCCACTCCCCTTCCTCACCCTGGACCATCCCCACTTCTCTTATAGTGCCTCTCCTCTCCACTCCACATATCCCCATTCAGCCCCCTCTCTCAACACTGTCACAAGAAACCCTCGCAAAATCACTATTCTCCGTCAAAATTGTATACCTCCACCGTGGCTCTCCAGGGCCCAGAGCAAGGATCTACCGACTCCCCACCAAGCCCTATGCGGAGTGTGACCCTCCCGCAAGGGAGATCTGCGGAGGGTGGAAAGACTTGCTGGATAGCCACCAAAAGTACGAAGACTCGAAACTTCGATATCGGAAAAAGAGTGTGTTGAAGGATATGGATATCGCCGAGGTCTCTGGGGGACAGGATTCTGTACCACAGAAGTGGATAGATCCAGGCGCATCCCGCCGCCACAGGGCAGTAATGCTCCCCCCATGTAGGGCTCCGCTACCAAAACCTCCATTACAACCAGGGAGTGAAGGGTATCCTGTTGTGCCCGGGGAGGAGGACTTGATTGGGTTTGTTTCAAGTGGGAATTTCAATTTGAAGGAGGGGAGAGGAACGGGGATTGCGAGTTTGGCATTTTCGAGGGTTTTTGAGGAGTGGATGGCGGATGCGTGGAAGGGGGAGTGTAAGGGGGCTGTTTGCAGGGTTTGTGTGGTGAGGGATGTGGGGGAGTCAGTGGGGAGGTTGGCG
>Ga0307514_10003068_pt1 | contig 16466 bp, 14 predicted proteins | sample 16_EM_MG_FD_203088 | JGI IMG/M metagenome (GOLD analysis project Ga0307514, IMG submission 203088) | Populus trichocarpa ectomycorrhiza microbial communities from riparian zone in the Pacific Northwest, United States - 16_EM | ecosystem: Host-associated > Plants > Roots > Unclassified | place...
TGTTTCTGGATATGTTTCAGTAGTTTAATTGTTATAGAAAATTGAAAAAACCAATCTACTCCAAAACAATTTGAAAATAACATAGATTCATGGTAAACAAGTCATTATGCCCTTGAATCCTAGCAAGATGTCTTTTTTCTAGCCAGGGGAAATTCCTCAAATACTATTCTAGTGAATAATATTTATTAACCAGCAATGTATCACGGGTCGAATAAAAAAAAAATAACATAAAAAATTATTCAAGCATTGCAAACGTTTTTTCTAGTAGAAAAAAAACTGTGTGGGGATTCACCGATCGATCTAAAAGGTCCAAAAACAATTTAGATAATTCATAAAAACATAGTTGGGCGAAAAATAAATATTTAAAATAATATTTTGTTATATAAATATCAAGACAACAACATATTAAATCGATCAAAGTTAACATGAACTAACCTATTAACCCGCATGCTGAGTCATGAGACAATAATAACTACATTGAAAATAAATCATAACAAATTACAAAAACTAATTTATAATAAACTAGATGCTGCATTATGAAACTATAAAAAAATCCATTAAAAAAATGACAAAAAATAATGACTCGAGTAAACTGGAGTTAATTTGCTAAACTCGTATTCCGGGTCAAAAAACCGAGACAATTCAAAAGAAAGCAAATCAAAATAAATTACAAAGATCATTTCCTAATAAATCTAGTGCTAAAAGATAAAAGTGAAAAAAAAAACCAATAAAAAAGGGTATAAAAAACAATTTGAGTTAACCCAAGTTAGTTTGCCAAACTCTTAACCCGAGTCATGAGATAAAAATAATCTCATAAAAAGTAAATAAAAAAAAATCACGAACCTAATTCATAATTAATCCAATTTTGAAAAAAAAAATCAACTAGAAAAATAGAATAAAAACTCGAGTAAATCGGATTAAACTGTTAAACTTACAATTCAAGTCATGAGACTAGAATAATTTTATAAAAATAAATTATAAAATTATAAAATCTAATTCATAATAAATTTTACGTTGAATAATAAAATTGATATTGAAAAGATATATTGATTATAAAATACTACGTCAAGGTATAAAAAAAAACATTACTATAATGAATAATATTTTATAAAAAGATTTATAATAAAACACTCCTTCTTGGTTTTCTTTAATTTTAATTTGTTAATTGTTAATGTAGGTAAATAGTTTTCTTAAAAATAATGTCTGGTAAATATTTTCAAGGGGTATTTGAAAGTAAGTTTTAACATGTTTTTTTTTTAAATTTTTTTTTTACTTTAAATTAAATTTTTAAATGTTTTTAAATTGTTTTGATGTTAAAAATAAATTTTAAAAATAAAAAAATATTATTTTAATATTTTTTAAATAAAAAGCCACTTTAAAAAATAAGTTTTATAACCTTTTCAAATACTCTCTGCATTGGAAGGGAAGGCGCCATGAAAGCAAAAAAGAAGAGCGGTAACAATTAGATTTGGAGCCCCCCTGATCAAACATTCAAAAACCACTTTGCAAATCGGACGGCTGAAAACGCTCGATCAAAGCCAAACCACAGCTGCGAGCACCCAATCAACAGTAGTAGCGCAAGAAAAGTAAACAAACACACGAGCCACTCAACAACGTTAACAAATTAAAATAAATGATAAATAATAATAGTAATCTAAAAATCTAAAAAATACAAGAGTAAAGAGTAAGAGCCCTTTTATTTTACTTTACTCCTCTCAAAAAGATTTTATTTTCCTACATCTCTCCCTCTCAGTTTATTAGATTTTCTCTCTGCTCGATCCTTGACTAGACGTTTCTCAACTCGCTCAAACTCAGTCTCTCTTCACGTCAACTTCCCCTCCAAACCAATTACACCTCGAAGACGTTGTCGATTCGGCGAAGCTAGGGTTTCGGGTTCTTTTGCAATTTTTTGAAGCTTCTGATTGGTGAATCGTTCGAATTTCGTGGACATGGAGCTGTTTTGTTGTGTTTGGAAGTTTCTGAGATCGTGTGGTAGCTAGAAAGTCGAATTAGGGTTTCTGTTTTTGGATGCAAAATTGGGGGTTTTTGTTTTGCTAACCGTGTTCAATTTCATGGCGCAAGTATAAATTTAGGGTTTTTAGGGGTCATTCTGGTATTGAAGTTAGGGTTCTGGTCGTTTATCATGCTAAGTTGCTAAATTCGAAGTGTTCTTATTCACTTTGATTGCTGGGGCGTATAATCGATAATTGAAAGTTCAGAGCTTTTCGTGGAGAATTTAGAGGGAACGAAGTGCTGTATTGAAAATTAGGGTTTCTGTTGTAAATTAAGCAAATTCGTGGGCTTTGAAATGCGTTTAGAAGTTAAATTGGGCAGTGGATAAGATAGTATTGAAGATTTAGGGTGTAGACTATTGTATGAGAACTGAAGTGGGTGGAGTTTAATAACTCGGAGGTAAGAAATGTTTTATTCACAGTTTATTTTGGCCAAGAAAGGGCCTTTGGGTACAATTTGGATAGCTGCTCATCTGGAGAGGAAGCTTCGGAAGAATCAGGTCGCTGATACTGATATTGGTGTCTCTGTAGGTTAGTTTTTATCTACCTTTGTACAATATTTACTTTCAATTTGTTTGATTTCTTTCGAGAAAGAAATGATACCACGACGCTCTAATGACTGATGAAGTGGAACACCACTGTTCCATGGGGTTCGTTGTTTTGCTATATTTAATTTCCTTCTGGGATGTATCTGCTTTTTTTTTCCGGACAGTTGGAGCATATGGTGATATTTTGAGTTGCCTGTATCTACGAGTAAAATGAAAATGACGTTATCTCTCATTTACCAAAGTTTTCTTTAGTTGTTGTAGCAGTAATAATTTTATTTATTCAGATTATTCGTGATCTGGTCATCTGTCTTATTAGGTTATTAGTCGATCTCCTGCTGTCTTTATATTTCTATCGCTTTGTGACCATTGACATTGAATTGCAATTATTGCTAGAACTGGCTTTGCCTTTTGTTTTTTGTTTTACTAACTAGTTAAGCAAGATGTTTTTTGGGACACCACCTCTTGAACACATGTAATATGCTTGAAGGAAACCAAAACCTTCCAATCTACTTGCTATCTAAAAGCAGAAATTAATGAAGGAAAATGTAGTATTATTTCTGTCCTAGTTCCATTGCACTGCTTAAAAATTCTGCTTAAAAATTCTTCTGACTGAGAAAGGGGCCATCCTCCACTTCAATTACTATTATTGCTCTTCATTCAAATCAATCAAAATAGAGTACGAGGAAGAAAACTCCAAAGCTACCTCTTTTTTCATGGATACAACTTTGTGTTGCCAGCTTTCCAAAAGAAACCAAACCAAAACCACCATGAACAAAAGCAGAAATTTTAGCCTGAAGCTTCATTGCCACATTGCAATGAATCAACAATAACATGTTCCTCTTCATGAATGTAGTGCATAATTGATTTGATTTATCATCGTTGATATACATGGAAACGTAAACATTACTAAAAGGATCTCCCCCGTGGTAATTATGATCCACGGGAAGTAAAATAACTGGGTGCTAGAAATGAAATGGATTTGCTAACAAGCTGTTACGAGCCAATGGGATCCTTCTTTATCTTCGTTATCAGTGAAAATTGTCTTTTTTGTTCAATTCCTATTACATTGAGCATACTTTGGATAGGGTAACTCACTTGGAAAATAAGAATGGTGTTTGATGTAGAGGAACCAGCATGGTTAGTTCTTTCCTTGATCTGGGATGATTGTTAATTGTTGGGCCTTTTGTATTCAAATAGAAAGTGCTGCTGTAATTTATGCTGATTGAATAAATGTATCAATTCTATAGCATTAGAGAATTATATGAACATGCAAGCATTGAGTATATTTTAATCCTAGGCTAGTGGCAGATGCGTGTCCAAAGTTAAGTTATGCCCATCTGTTACAAGCAAACATTGAAATTCAGAGCAGTTATATGAGTTGGAGCATTTGTGTACTCTTTAATGCGGTTTGTATTTGTTGTCCATTGATTGTCTCATATATGGCACATTGATGCTTAGTTGTTCATTATCTTCGAAGAATTATCATCTTTGGTTCCTCTGGCCTTAGTTTAAATATAAACTTTGATATTTCCTGCTTTCTATCATCCTTCATTCCATGTTCATGCTTATCTTCTGGTAGCATCATAGTCGGAGATTCATTTGAATGGATTTGAAAATTTTTGATTTGGCCTCTCACTGCTTCCTGTTTTTTTGATTATTCACTCTTTCTTGGCTCATGTATCTTCTGTTTTTGAGCAGATTCAATTCTTTTTCCCGACGTACCAATTGCACTGAGATTGTCTAGTCATCTTCTGCTTGGTGTGGTGAGGATATATTCTAGAAAGGTGAGTTACCTTTTTGATGATTGCAGTGAGGCTTTGCTCAAGGTAAAGCAAGCTTTCCGCTCCACTGCTGTTGATTTACCACCAGAAGAATCAACTGCCCCATATCACTCCATCACCTTGCCAGAGACTTTTGATCTTGATGATTTTGAGCTTCCAGACAATGATATTTTTCAAGGGTTAGTTCCAAAACATCCGAATAATGTTGAGTACTGAAGCTAATCTGTTATAGATCATGATTTACTTTTGTAGTTCAAAAGAGCTCCAGATACATGCTGATCTGGCGAAGATCTGGAGCTGATTTTTTTGCTTGTGGGTTCATTCTTAAAAGGGTCCAACCATTATATGCACTGGTCTTTATCCAGTAATTGTTAGATGCCTGACAATCTAAGTTTTTCAAGTTACTGCATGGCCTGTTCTGCTGGACTAATTATATGGCTTGATTTTTTTTGGGTACTTGTATGGTAATGTATTGCTGCAAACTTCTGATGATTGTAGAAGATTCAGGAGAATTTCAAAGTGTTCATTTTCCCTGTCTATTGATTGAATATAGGTCTGAATCATAATATGTCAATTTCCTGCTAGGAACCTATGATGCCTTTTTATCTGGATATTGACACAGCACTTTCTTGCAGCAACTATGTTGATCATCACATTAGTACAAGGGAGCAGATTACCCTCCAAGACACAATGGATGGTGTTGTCTACTCCACATCACAATTTGGATTGGATGGTTAGTGTATGCCATTGCAAGTCATGGGAATATTGCATTTAATTTTATAGAGATGGCTATGCACTTAATGGATTTCTGATATATTTTGGGGTTGCTTTCAGAGCGGTTTGGTGACGGTGACACTTCTCATGTTGATTTGGACCTTGAAGAGGTAATTTTCTTCTGCTTGCGTCTATATATATCTTTGCAAGATGGGTTGGAATCTACATTGAATTGCAATTTGGTCAATATGGTTTTACAGTTTTACTGGTATTTAGTGATAGTAGATATGTTCAACCATATTTTTAAATTAGGAACCCTCATATGTGCCACATGCATGGGTGCGCCACTCTGCATCTATGCATGAGATTTTCTCAATACCTCCTACCATCCATTTTTTTTATGGTGTTGGATAAATCTGTTTCATACTCCACTAGCTCGCTTTATTGTATTATGTGATTTCTAAATTTTCTTTCATGGTTTGCTTATAAACAGGACCTGTTCCTAGACAAGGTTGCAGCTCCAAGGTCTGATGAAGTTTCAGAGTATGGATTTCTACAACTTTGCTATCTGATTCCTTTTCAAACCTTTCATGTGATTGTGTGTTCATTTGTTCACATACTTTCTAACTCCAATTTGTTTTATTCATTTTTTGGATTGCGGGGATATACTATTTGAAAGACAGCCTTGTGCTTGTCCCATAGATAGATGTTTTTTCAGATTGCAGTTACCAAATGCTAATATTTTGAGTGTTATATTAATAAATGCAAATTAGAATTCATTTTCAAGTACGTGATTGAGCATAATTCCTATTCATATTATTTATACATGGACTATGTTTTGTTATCTTTGGTCAAGTCTTTGTGCCCAATAGTAATATGTCATTATAGCTGCAGTTAATTTGGTGAGAGCACAATGCATATAAATGGAGATATTAATAAATTGCTCTGTTGCTGGATGAGTGTATCATTTGTGTGTACTTTAGTTTGCATAGACACCCCTCAAGGCAAACTGTCACAGATAGGATACTAACCTTTTAAAAATTGCTCTTTTATACGCATATTGCTGAATTTAGTGTTTGTAGTCTAGAGTATAAGCATATGATGTTGTGGTGAAATAGATAGCTTGCATGTAATGTATGCCGGGCTCAACATCCACTCCATAATAAATAGTCCATCACAAGGCTATTATCATTATTGTGGGTAATTAGTGATTGTTGATTCATGGAATCATTTACAATGTGCAAAGTTTGAAAATATAAGTTCATAGAATATGTGTGGATAGTTAACCTGGTGATTGATTCATAATATCAACCCCCTTTTTGCAGGCTGAGTCTTCAGACGTCTGCTGAATCATTGGAACCAAAAGTAGAGGAAGATCATGACGTGATTGGAACTGCAGAAGCCATGCCAGTGAATGGTACTAGAAACAAGGTTGATATGGAAATCCGAAATATGTTCTCTTACCTCTAGTAGTCACTTATTCCCTTCACCCAATACTTTTTTTCCTCTTAATTTGGTCCATTGATTTTTGTGAATGTAATTTGTTGAATTTATCATTTTTCTTGGAAGTGGGAGGATAATTTTAGCTGATGAAAATGGTTTACCCTTGTGAGCAGATGGTAAGTCAAGCTTCAAATTCTGAATCTCTGGACTATGCTCAGGCTCCTTCCACTCCTGGGTTAGTAGAAGAGCCAAACTTGTCCAGTGTTCAGGATGGTCTAGCCTGTGATGATCATTTAAAATCAGAAGATAACAAGTTGACCGATGGCATAGAGAGCACTGGAAATGCTTCCAGTAAGCCAAATCATCACAGGGATGACACAATGAATTTGTCTTTGGGCAATCATTTAAACTGTGATACTGTTGTGTGCATACCTGCTGAGGAGAATGGCTGCCTTTCTGGTGATTTGGAAATCAATCAAGCAGAGTCACCAGGAGAGTTACTATCTACCACAGTGAATATAGATTATTTAGCAGCAGATGGGATGGTTTGTGCATTAGATGGATCAGACAATGTAGAAGTGATAAATAACTTTGTCTGCAATGGTGAGGTCACTGTGCCCTCTGTCGATAAAATCAATGGGGAGTGCAGAGAATCCACAGGAGTCAGGTTACATGAACCAGATAATCTCGAAATTGCTAATGCTGTGGAAGACTTGAGCTCACTTGGAAAAGCTGTAGATGCGAATACTGGCTGTCCATTGGAATTGGCTGGTGCCCCAGAGGGTGATGCTCAGGCTCACCAAGGGCCAGAGGATCCTGATTCTTTGAGCAAAGATGTTGATGGAGAAAAGACACACAATAGCATGGGTGTGCTCCGTGCATGCAATTCCTACATGAGTGGACCTGATTCATCATTTCATGGGATTAATAATGATGATTTTCAGCTTCCACCTGAAACACAAGGTCTTGCACCATGTTCATTGGAGATGTCCAGCGGGGAGGAAGCATTCCATGCTTCTGGAATTTCCACTAAGGTGCAAGGTTTGTTCTACAAGCTATATGAATGAACTTTGAGTAAATTGTTGTGCAAGGTGTTGTTTGAATCTTCTGCACATGTTACAAGCTATACTTTTTAATGTTTAATGGATCTCTTACCCTTGCAGGTGAAAAATGCCATGCGACTGATGTTATACAATCAGTGGAAAATCAGATATCTGAACTCAATTTACCTGGAGAAATTCAAGCAGATGGTGGGAAGCAAGACGAGCAACCAGACAATACATTCCCTAGTGATAATCAGTTGGAGAACTTGAATAGTTCCTTGACTTCTGAATTGCCTACACCTGAAAAGTTGCTTTCTGTACCTCAAGGGCTTCTTGATAAGCCAAATGATTTGCTGGTTGAGTCAACTCCAGTCGAAGAAATCGTAGATGGGGGTGACAGAAGCAGTGCTGGAACCAACATTACTGGAAAAAAGCGTAGTTTTACAGAAAGTTCACTAACTGTGCAGAGTTTAAATTCAGTTGATTCTTTTGGTGTCTCTAGATCAAAGAGAACCGTGGATTCCATTCCTGATGATGATGACTTGCTATCTTCTATATTAGGTATATGGTTCTTGATGCCTCTTAGAATGCCATGCTGTGACATGACTCAGAGTTGTGCATATATAACAAGAAAAAAGGTTCATTGGACTTGCTTTGAGAAAAGGTGACTTTTATAAATATGTGGGTATGTTTGACCTTGCATATTGTTTTTTCAGTTGGAAGAAGATCTTCAGTTCTGAAAGTGAAAACTACTCCACCTGCACCTGAAGTGGCATCCATGAAACGTGCCCGGTCTGCATCTCGTCCTAGTGCCATGAAGAGGAAGGTGCTTATGGATGATTCAATGGTCTTGCATGGCGAGTATGACTTTTTTTTTTCATTTTACTCTTGTTTTCATAAGTTACCTGTTGTCAACTGCTATTTGTAGTAGTAAATATCTATACTTGGTTTAAGAGTCTGGCAGTAAAGCAAGCCTCTCTTGCATGTCAAACTATTGAACTAATAAAATAGGAAAATTCTGCTAGCTATTGTCTTTTACAAGCCCTTTCCCCCATCCTTGTTGACCCATAAAATTTATACACTTAAATTAAGTATGTTGCTGCTGCTGTTTCTTGAAAGAGTCTCTTCTATCTACATGTTGCATAAGCTCATTGTCTTTGCAGTTCAATGATCCCTTTAGCTTTGTTGAACAACTCTGACTCCCTTTGATATAGTTGCATGAAGATAAGTTACCCATTAGGCTTAATATAGCTTTGTGCTTTTGTCTACCGGGCTTCAGTGGCAGTATATGCTATAATTTGTTTTGAGAAATGGTGCTTGGTGGTTCAGTCTTTCAGCACCGAAGTATTTTTCTGACCATCACTTGCATAATCAATCAGTTTAAGAATATAAATTTGCACTAAATATTTGGGTGTCCTAGAATTCTTATCATCTGTTAAATACTGCTGATGGTTTTCCATTTCCCCCCTGTCAAGTACTATACGCCAACAGTTAACTAATACTGAAGACATACGTCGCATACGAAAGAAAGCTCCGTGCACACGCACTGAGATTTTAATGATTCAGAGACAATCCTTAGATGAAGAAATTTTCAGTGAACCAGTATTGACCGGTGAGTGCATTTTGCAAAATCTTCAGCATGCTTAGTTGCTGTAATTTATTTATTTGTTTAAATTGTAATGATTTGTTCTGTCTGATTATGTCCTGGCTTTAGTTATAACAATCAATGTGACTCTCCTATTAACTTTGAGAGCTCTTATGGTCCCACAGTACACAATTTAGGAACATCTTTTCATGTTGTACCAATCAAAGTTGAATAACCATGACATCCCCTCTCTATATATTTTCAACAGAAGAATGTTACAACAGAATCTAGTTGTATTTCATGAGTGGTATGATTGCCCCCCTTTTTTTTTTGTCTTTCAGCTTGTGCCATGAGTTTCACTTGATTCACTCCCAGCTTGTGATTATGCAGGCTAAATTTCGGTGGACATGAATTTTTTTTATAACCTCTGGTTTTCTTGCCTGTCTTTAAATTATGCTTGCTTCATTTGATTTTATTGTTATTCATGCAACCAAATTTCATTTGCTTATGAAGATACAAGCTGATTAAATTTTGTCTTTCAGGTATGTCGGCAGAGCTGACATGTTTGCACAGTGAAACATTTGATTTGAGCAGAATAGAGATAGATGACAATGATGATAACAATGCTTCTGTAGTGGCAAAGGATTCTAGTAGACCAGCTGTTGCTCAAGTTAATGAATTGGAAGCAAGCACCGAGCCTGTTATTTGCAGAAAAGATGTTGATGGACAACCTGCTGAGAATCTCATTTGGACCGAGAAGCAAGGGCAAATGAGTGCTATTGTCGATGTTTCTGATTACAGATCTTCAGAACATGGAATATTGGGGGAAATAACTGAAATGGAAGTTGATAAAGGGCATGTGGAAGTCACAGATGCTGCAAACCACACTGCTATTCTGCATTTTGATGGATCGCACACTGAACTGATTTCTGGAGATGCTGGTGACATGGTGGATGGGTTGGCTCTCATGGATGGCTTTACTGGCACAGATGGTTCTCTGCAGATGGATACTTCAATTCTGCCATCGGATATGATGGATACTCAAGTATTTGGGGAGGTTGATTTAAGGGATGTGAGTGATGGCAAAACACTAGATGACATTGAAGTTTTAAAACATCATAAACAAAATATTGTTGCAGTTGAAACTGAATCAAGGGAATGGGAACTTTTGTTGGAAGAAAGCAAAGCTGGCGCACCAGCAGAAATCAGAGTAGATTTTCAGGCTGATGGTTCTGCACCTGCTGATGATGCAGACACATTGCTTGCAAATATATCTTCAGAGATTGGTGGATGCATTAACCTCACTTCTGTAAATGTTGACCGAACTCAGGATGATGTTGAAAATGACAAGCTAGGGGATGGTAATGAAGATGGGGGCCTAGCCATGAGCTCAGGGCATGTTGATAAGGACCGAGATTCTAATCATATATGTAATGAAGAATTAATGATGAACCCTACATTTCCTGTAGGATCTGATACGGACTTCAAAAATGCTTCTCTAAATGGTGGAGATTATCCTGTTTCTCGAGAAGCTGATCCACAGAGAATTGTGGATGCTGAAATAACTTATGCTGACCATCCTGCTGTAAGTTAAACTCCTGATATCATTTTTGTTCTGATTTTCTCTTGTAAGGCATCTTTATTAGAAATCATTTCTTTGTCATCTAGGTGCTTTTTACGTTTTTCTTTTTTCATTTCTTCTTCTTTTTTTTTTCTTTTTTTGTTGTGCCTGCTTTTATAACTGTAAAACATGATTTGGCATCTAGGTGCGTCTAAATTTGTACCTTTTTTTGCACACTTAGTTTTTCCCTTGTCGAACAATATTAGGGAACACAGTCTATTCTGTTGTTAATGAACTTGATATGTTTTTTTTATCTGGTGGAAATTTGTATAGCTGTTTCTGATTCTTTATTTTTTATTTTATTTTTCAATAAGAGATGTTTAGCAGTTAGCAAACAGGGAAGTCACAAAGTATGACGCACAAGTAAGAAGCCATGTGTAATAGCTTGGCATGCTTTAATTTTTTGCCTTTCCTTAAATGTGTCGCAATTTGCTTCAAAAGCCAATTTGTATTTGGCATCACTTTGTCCTAGCATGGAATTATAATATGGTTATGGAGTCTCATATTATTATTGGATGAGTAGAATCTCTTGTAAATAATTCCAGCACTGGCTAAATAGATTGTCTGATGGTGCAGGATCTTCAAGATGTTGCATTTGCAAATGATACAGGTGAGCATCTCTTTCATGTTTTAATGAAGTATTTGCAAACCTAGATAATTGTGTTTCTTTCTTATAATGTTTCTTTCATCATGAACTGTCATATATATAGTAAACACTTGAACATGTTTGGTGCTAGACATTCTTTTTGTAGCGTAAAATATCTAAAACTTAATGTTGAAGAAATCTCTGCCTCATTTTTTAGTGTTTGGTAAATTATCAGCAAACATCATTTATGTAGGGATATTAAATTTCAAATTTAGTTGCAAAGAGCCATTCTCGACAGTGATGCAGGCATGGAGAACATGCAAAAAAAAAAAAAAAAGATTCACAGATTTGAGGAATTCAGAATTATGATTTAGATTTGATATGGAGCTTATTTGGTTCATTACAGTGTTTTAGGTCCTAACAGAATCATAGTTTTATTTTTATTCTAGCCAATTAACTGCTGATTCTTTGTTTCTATAGTTTCATAATTCGTTGATGTTTTCTGCATCCATCAACTTTGCTTGAAATAGGCTATAGCAGGTGTTTAGGTTTCACTTTTGGGTTTTGTGAGTCAATAGTCTCTTTGGCCTTCCTGTGTTAGTCAGGCATGAATATTTTTTGGCTTAGGACAGTGAACTGATTTTCTTTGTGAAGACTTCTCTTCTGCTTGTATGTGCTATTTGGTGGAGTTTCTGTTTTTAATGGTGGTTTGCCTATTTTCTTTTCAGAATTTTTGAATGTAGATGATGATGAGATGGGTGGAAATGATGATGATGGCATACCAGGTCCTGAAGATGTTCGCCTTCTTGACAATAGTGGATGGTCTTCCCGCACCAGGTGTGTTTGGATCATGTGGGCTGGGTTCTTGCTGGATGATATGGAAACAGAGTTTTGTCTGTGTGTGCATGTGTGTGTATCTGTTTGTTGGTGTGCATTCATATAGGATCTAGGACAAGGATTTCCATTGGCATGCTGGGCGTGCATACTTTCCTGTTGTGCATGGTATTTGAGATCATGCCTAGATATTATGTGGTCAAAATGATAGGTATATGATATCTTCCTGATTAATGTGTTGAAATTTTGCCCTCCCCTTCCTTTCTTTTTTGGCACTTCATCTGTGGGTCTGTAGGGTAGTGTAAAGCAGTATACTGTAGCTGAGATTGCCTATCTTTCAATCTCCATCCAAAGCTGTTCTTTTTCCCCCAAAGCTTCTCTGGGTTGCTTTACAGAGTGGTGTTGGTTTTTAGCAAGTTTTGGTATATGAGTGGCATTTTTGAGGAAACACGATGGCATTGCAAACTTGGGATGTTTGTTGAAAGCTTTGAATTATTTGCATTGTCATCTCTGCTATGATAATTATCACTTAATAGTGTACAATTTAATACCATCTTCGCTTCCTCCACTGTAAAGAGTGAACAAACTCTTTATTTGTTGTAGAGTTGTCAAGATATCGCAAGATGTTCCCTGGTTATGATTAGGATCATTATGAGCTTAGACAATGTTCTCCCTTTTAATCCTTGTAATTTTATATTAAAAATACTGGCTGTGGAGATTCTTTGTTTTTGTCTTCAATGCAGTCTTTAATATGTTTTGTGCATTTCTAATTAAAAATTAGGTTGAATGATTACTGATAAATTGCGGATACTCTCTTTTGTAGAGCTGTTGCCAAGTACCTTCAGACTATATTTGATAATGAAGGTGGAAATGGAAGGAAGGTCATTTCAGTGGACAACCTTCTGGCTGGTAAAACTCGGAAGGAGGCATCAAGAATGTTCTTTGAAACTTTGGTATGTGTTGCACACTTGGGTTGTGGTGAACACCATATTGTGTTTTGAAGATCTGTTAAGGACATGAATATTTCTTTCAAGTTGAAAAATAGGTGTTGAATGGGTTTGAAGGGGATTTGCATAATTTTGATGTGGTAAGGACTTGTTAGTATAGACAGTGGGCAAGCAGTTCGTTTTAAATTTTAACAGTGGCAACATAATATGGAGATCAGAGTTGTGCAAGGACCAAGACATTTTAATACAGGGCGCTTGTTTGAATACATGAAAGATTTATTGAGAAATAAAACAGTGATGAAGAATATGCTAAAATGTATTGGATGATATTCTAGTTATCCTTCTGTTGTTTGCAACTTGTTTGTGTGGCGGTGGATCCTCCCTCTGACTTCGATGATTATTGATGGTCTTAATCTTTGCCCTTTTGCAGGTTCTTAAAACAAGGGATTACATCCATGTAGACCAGTTAAAGCCCTTTGACAGCATCAGTGTAAAGCCACGAGCAAAGCTCATGAAATCAGACTTCTGATCTCGGGTAGGAAAGGCAGAAACAGTTGATAAAATCAATTTAGGTCTAGTTCAGCTCGTGCTGAGTGAGCTGGGGATTTTATTTTTCCTTTTTCCCTTTTCGTCATATTTATTCCTTCTCTAAATTATTCCCTCCGATATTTAGTTGGTGTAACTGATAGTTTAACGACGCAGTAGAGTTGCATATGTTACAGTATCAGGTGTAACATTCGTAATGTGGATCATGTGTGTAAATATGTGTAACATATTAACATTTGCAATTGAAGATGCTAATTTATTTGTTTGCCTGTACAATTACTGTGCTATTTGTCATTGGTCACAGGTAGACTTGAGTGTCAGTTTCTAAAGATGTCATTGCCATTTTAATTTAGTAGAAGCAATAATGGCAAATTAATCTTTTGGATGTGATCGGCCATAGGCGTATGCTTGACGAATTCTTCGTTGCCGCCATTGGGAATCATTAGATTGTGTTTTCTTTGATTCATTCGTGGCCCTTGCAAATAACTCTGCGACTGCTTCCATGGATCTTCAGTTGAATCAGTCCGTTTTCATCAAGTAAAGGACCGGGTTGCTTATATTCATTTTTCATGTAAAATAATAACGATAACCACCAGTTCGTGGATCATCAATTGTTGGTCAAACGAACATCCAAATCATACACTTCGCAGAAACTAGGACGATAGTAGTGTGAGTTTAATGGGGGCTCTTTGCCGGAAGGCTATATAGAAAAACTGTTTGGAGTGAAGCTTGGCGGAAGGAGGGATGGAGTGAATTTGAAAGGCAAGGATGGCAAAGGAAAGATGAATCATCATCCATCTAATTGTTTCGCTAACAAGGAAGAGAAGAATGACAATTACCTCCAATCCTTTTGAGTCCATGCTCTTACTGCCACACAAAAGATATGTCCAATCCCTTCTCGTCCATCTTTCCCAGTCCCTTCTGACAAATAGACTAATAGTGTATAACTGGATGAACATTCGAGGTGTAAACTAAAGCGGGTACATATTAATGGAGATACCCAGGAGGTGCTTACAAATAAAAAAAGTTCAACTTCGCCTCACATGATACAAGGAAATTTAAACCGACACTCTTTAATTTCTGATCCAAAGCCAGTAACTAGAATCACTACATTGCACTGCACCATCAAACCACCAACATATGGAGCTGCTGCTCCCACAATTGTTTTGATTATGCACCATCTGCAAGAGTCCTCTTGGATGTGCTGATGTACAGAACTGCATCAAAGGAGTTCAAATATGATCATCATCGAGCAGTCCTTCTAGACAGGTAAGAAATTACAATGTAAAGACATTTTAAGTTGTTACCATTATTTCCTCGTATGAAAGCATCACCATATTTGTTTTTCAGTTGGCCATTTACATATTCTTCTGTTTGTTCCATTGCTATGTTCATGTACCCATCAAGACAAGCTAAAATACCTGCACAAAGAAAAATGCTGGTGACAATGAGCATAACATTGGATAAAAAGAGAGAGATCAGAGCATGCTCCATAAAGTGGGGGAGATCAAGCTGAAGCTCCAGTAATATCTTAACACTTTGACATCTGATTATTTGACTTATCATACCATGAATGTCATGGAAACTCTGGACAGCCTTGAAAAGGTTTACAGGTTAACTAGTCATTGTGTTTTCTCATACTCTTCCCATTTCTGGACAGCCTTGACGAGTAACTAGGAAATTTCACTGATCTTAACCATGTGCACTAAGCAGGAAGTATTTATTTATACAAAAACGCTCCTTGTAATTAATCCTTCCCTCATCAAGGCTGTGACATGACTTTAAAGAAAAACTGTTAGTCCGCTAGCAGACTTTTTTGGTTCACAGATACGTTGCAATGATGGGCAACGCCCACTGGTTCATTCTGCATTCAGATGTATATCTATAGCACGACATGAAGCATATTAGAACCCGAACAGCATAATCCATGTGGCTAAGAATTCCATGTGAATCTTGTCCCTAGAACGGGTTAAGTTTCAATATTAAAAACCAACACACATTGATTTCCAGTGCGCAACCTTCATTAAAATGTGAAAGAAAAAACCCTTTTATGGGAAAGTAAGAAGGTTATACTGTAGCTATATTTAGATAAATCCATCATCTCACCATGTTGTAGATGAAACCAGCAGAGAGGCATAAGAAAGAAAGAAAAATTTACAGATCAGGTTTATATAGAACACAACTAGAATATGCTACATAGAAAGAGAAATTGACCTCTATAATCAACTCCAGAATTGAGCTTAACCACAACAGGCCGCCCACGAATTGATTTGAGAAAATCAGCAGGTGTTTTTGTGGTTGCCGAACCCTTCTCTCCTCCAGTTGACATTTTCTTTTTCCTGCATTTACACATCATGGGCAATAACGAAAGAATCATACATTTGACTTTAAAATCTTAAAAAAAAAAACAACAAAAGCTGAAGAATCATATCCTCAACACAATCCCAATTTGCCAAAAACATGGGAAACATAGAAGAAGACGACGACTTGAAATCCCTTTTGCGCTTGTAAAAGCAGGTAGTTACAGTTCCAAGTAGTCAGATTTGAAAAAACTGGACATGAATCGTAACTACAAACTACCTCTTGTAAATTCTATAGTCGAATACTAAAATTAATAAAATAAAATGTTAGCATGGTAGTGTTTTTGAAGTAACAAGGAATTACCCGTAAAATAAAACAAAAAGAAAACCCTCATTTCATAGCTGAAAAAGATTGAAGAATTAATAATTGGAGTTTTTTTATTTTTATTTTACCTGAGTTGCCAAACAAAGACGATCTTCTGTTTTGGGATTAGGGTTTTAGGTAG
>Ga0307514_10003069_pt1 | contig 16461 bp, 9 predicted proteins | sample 16_EM_MG_FD_203088 | JGI IMG/M metagenome (GOLD analysis project Ga0307514, IMG submission 203088) | Populus trichocarpa ectomycorrhiza microbial communities from riparian zone in the Pacific Northwest, United States - 16_EM | ecosystem: Host-associated > Plants > Roots > Unclassified | place...
ATTTTAAAAAAATATAAATAAAAATATATTTAGTCGTAGAGATAAAAAAAAAATATAAAAAATAAATGTTTCTACAATAATTTTGAGTGACTTTCTATAATATCTATTAATGATAAAATATATTTGTTGTTATATTTTATCATATTTTATTCATCATCAACCAAATAAGATACAAAAACAATTATTATGTTTTATATATTACTATCAAATATAATTTTATTTTTATCTTTTATAATATCTCCATTTCTTAATTATATCCCACAATAATAACAAAATGCATTCTAAAAAAAAATGACAAAAAGATAGAGAAAGAAGGAAGTCATAAATATTTTTTCATAGAGATTTTGACATCAATTTCATGTTGTTGATTTGTTTTCTCTCTTCTGACCTATTACAGAGTGAAGGATACAATACGGTATCTCATAAAAGTATTACTGTTTTGCTATAAAGTTGCCTTCTAACGCCTGTTTGTTATTAGCATTTCGTTTGTTATTATGTTTTAAAAAAAATTTAAAAAATTGTAAAATTTTAATTTTTTTGATTTTTTTTTGCTTTAAATTAATATGTTTTTGGTGTTTTTAGATTATTTTGATACGCTGATATCAAAAATAATTTTTTTTTTTAAAAATTATTTTAATATATTTCTGGATGAAAAGTATTTTGATTTCATGCCTGATTTTATTTAGGCAGGTATACGATTTTCTTGCTAACAAGATATATAATTTCAAAATATTTGAGTATTCTTGATGGGGGATTTCGAGTATCTCATCATGCCACCAATTCGTGTACTAACCACTAGTAATCTTTGGTTGCATATGATTTTTCCATTTTACCTGCTTGTGTAATGGTAGCAGACGAACTGTGTGCTAAAATTTACCAATCAGCTGGTCATGGGAGCTGGAATCCTGCTCTGCCTCCATGCAGCGACATGGGTCCTTCTAACGTGCGGAGGTGAAAGATGAGCACATTTTCGTGTGGAAGGAGTCCATATAGCGTCCCTGCTCCTATACGAGGAGCTATGTATATAATTGTGCGGTGACCATTCTAGCTATAGCCTGAGTGATTGAGTTTTAGTCATGACTTCATTGCTTTTTATCATGTCAATCAAATGTGTAATGGCTAGCTAACAAACAAAAACGAAGGACGAACCAAACCTGCTTGTGTTTTGCTCAACATTTCATTGACAACAAGTTTATAATTTTTTTTAATTTTTTGATATTGGTTTGGTGTTGATTTTGTGATTATATATTTTTGTTATTATATAGTTAAATAAAAAATAGTTTTAAGAAAAACAAATTACAATCCCATCAGGTTACCTGTTTCATAGGTTTAACGAGTTTACTTACTGACTTGATATGTTTTTTTTTGGTCATTTAATTGTTTTTTATTTTTTTTTTATTTTATCCTTCAATATTAAATTAGTTGGGAAATAAATTGTATGGATATTTTTTGTTTGTGTTCTATTAGATTATCACTGTCTCAAATAAATATTCATTTTTAGGTCGATGTTCAAGTTTGTGAGCATATATTTTTATCATATAATTAAATAAAAAAGTTTATAATTTTTTTTTTAAACTCAATAGAGTCCATGACACTTGACATGACTCAATTTTCGGGTTTTACCTAAAATTATCCTTTTCTTTTAAAAATCAAAACAAAAAAAATACAAAAGAAATTGCAACTTAGCAAAAGCAGGCTGAGAAGGGTTTTAAATGCATGGAAGAACCAAACTAGAGTTTTGAACAAAATTAAGAGCCAAATTGTACCCCATTATACCCAAAATTGAAAAAATAATGCAGATTTAAGGTCAAATTAAATTATTATTGGACGAATCAGCATAAAAATCAAGTCTGAGGACTTAATTAGATTTTTAATAGGCCAATTTGATTTAATCATGAGCCTAATTAAATGTTTAATTAAGTTTAAGAATTAATTGGGGTCAAATTAATTTTATTCAGGATGTAATTGGTGAAAATTAAGTCTAGAAGTTTAATTTAGTCTTAATTGAGAAGTTTATACGTCAATTAGGGATGAAATGTAAAATAACCAAGACCAATGATCATTTTGAAAAATGCGCTTAAATCAGGGGGTGTTTTTAAAGCTTTGCAGGGGTGAAATTGAATTGACTGTTGAAATTAAATTTCAATTAAGGACCTAATTGAAAAAATTAAAAGATTAAAAGGGGATTAATGACCTAATTCAAGCTAAAACACCGAAACAACGTTGCATTATTTAAATGAAACAGTGTGTTTTGGATATGTTTGGACTCAAATGACGTGTTTTGGTTCAAAATAGCATCGTTTTGGTCAACGTCAAGTGAAAAAAGGGCTTTGTAATAACCCAATTTTGGATTCTCCAAAACCTTTCTCATATTTCATTTTATTTCTATTTTAATTCAGAAAAATAAAAAAAAAAGTTCAAAGTTCAAAATTCAAAATATATTTTTCTCTAGTCAATGTCATTTTCCCATCAAAACTGAGCTCATTGGATCAATACAGGTCAAACCATGTCAACAGGGGTAAAAATGAGCTTCAAGTTGTTTTGGGTCAAATCTATCATTTTCGGTGAAAACCGGGTTCACCAGGTCAATATAGGTCAAGCCGTGTCAACCGATGTAAAAAATGAGTCTCAGGCCTTTTCTAGTCAAAGTTAATTTTTAATTGTTGAAAAAGATTTTTTTCTAATACTAATTTGAGTTTTTAATATATATATATATGCAAGTTTTTTTTTACTAAAGCAATTGGGGTAGGTAAAAAATTTCTTCAATATAATCCATGTTTCATGCCGTTCAATATGCTCCATATTTCATGCCATGTCGAGTGTCTGGTGCATGTATCCTGCTAATTGGGTATAAACTCCATTGCATAATTAGAAAAAAAAAGAAGGGAGAGAATGATAAAACTATTGTTAAGAGTTATTGAAAAACTATTCATAATTTTTTTTTTGAACTTTTTCTTCAATCTAGGTACATATTGATTTAAAAAAATACTAAAAATATCCCAATTATTAGATCTAATAGTAATTAGATCTGAACCCTTGCTTTTATTTGATCTAATAGGGCTTACCGCACTAAATTAAAACTCACATCCATCTCGACCCTTAAATAATTTGTCCTAAGATCCTATCTTGACACGTCACCTGGTGTACTAATCATCCAGTGCACCTTATCATGACACGTCAATCAAGATCGCCTACTCAAGCTAACCACAACCGCTAGATCAATTAAGAAGTGATCCAGCGGTTCCCAAGCTTCGGTTTCACCAAATTACCATCATCGCGTCCACACTGTAGCATTTCTTACAATCTCTCTCTTTCTCATCGGCGATTCTCTCTTTCCCACGAAGAGATATCTTTCTTAAATCTTAGATGAGACCAATAAATAGAAGCATGCCTTAGATTAACAATCAATCAACAATGCAGCCTACCATATGAAGGGTGCACTAAGGGTAATGCGTCTTCCTTTTGCACAACTAGTCTCCTTATCCAAACGCTCGTAGACCATTAAGTTTTCTAATGACTATAATATTAGGTGGCGACTTCTGAACCCTCTGATCATAACTTTATGATTAAACTAAAAAACACCCTTCAATTCTAGGAGGCAGCTTTACCATTCAACACCGTCCATGTCATGATAACACGGGTCGCAGGAGGATCGAGATTAATTCAATTTGTCATTGTCTCAATAATGTTTTTTAAAAAAGTTGTCATCTTAATTTTTTTTTAAAAGTTAAATCATGTTTTAACCAATCATCAAAGTTGCATTAAGATCCATGGAATCAATTGATTTAATTTAGATTAGCTTCCATGTGGTTTACTTAGAAACTCGAATTAGACTAAGAGCTAAGTCAGGAGGTTTCAAGATTAACCCATTTGAGTAGATTTAATAGCACTGTCAAAATTTTTTTTGCTCTCATAATTTTACATTTAAAAATAATTGGTCCAATCTACGGCGAAACACGAACCAATGGACTAGTATTAACAATATGATGTCAAACATGATGTATATGAAATAATGAGAAAAACCATTTAGAATTTCTTAGAAAAAAAAATACATTTTATACAATCTTATAATAAATGGTACTCGAGATAATATGATTGTTATAGTAATTAAGTTTTTCCATGTAGATCTCTGTAAAATCAATTATATTTGTAACACACATTACTATATGCATGCATAAATTTCAACCATGACTACATCCTATATATAGGGCATAGTTATTAAACCCGGCCCGGGGTTGACCCGGCTAAGGAGCCGGGTTCCAGGTCATACAGGTTGACCCGAGTCAACTTAAGAAAAATTTTAAAAAAATACTTCAAGTTTTTAATATCTCACATGGAAAAGTTAAGAAACATTTTATGTGGATGTAGGCTATATATAATTATTCCACTTGGAAAAGTTAAGAAACATTTCATGTTTATGTAGTCTATATATATAGTTATCCCATTAAAAAAGAAGAAGAATCAATCCATGTGAATGGAGGCTATATATATAGCTATCCCACATGAAAAAGTTAAGAAACATTTCATGAGGATATATGCTATAAATATAACTATCTCACATGAAAAAGTTAAGAAATATTTTATATGAATATAGGCTATAAAAAAATATGTGAGGTCAAGTATTCACAAATTAACTTTATATTTTTTGAGTTTATTAAAAAAATGAAAAAAAGGCCAAGTCTCACCCTGGTTTTACCAGACTAATTGCAAGCCTGTGTTTAGACCATTTAAAACCCGGCCAAAGCCCCAGGTCGTCTGGGTCAACTTGCTAGGCCAGGCTGGTTTTTACATCTATGACATAACGTGGAATCTACATGACCCTTTACGTAAATACCATAAAATGACATTATGGTTGTGATCATCATATAGCTAGCTAGATTCATCTCATGACGTGCCTGGGATTAATTAAATATTACTCTAAAAGGCTTGGGTTTTTCATTGTAAAATACTCCATTGTTCATCCTCTCACATATTACTGTGAATATACTGTGTAAAATTTTATGTTTTTCAAGTTGGTTCTTAAACTTTTTTTTAGCGATTTAGTCCTAATTGAAAACCAATTGATTTTGATTTCTTATGAAAAGGTGAGATTGAAAGAAGAGGGACCAAAATGAAAAAGGGCACCAAACATGGATGACATGCCAAAAGTTTCCTTAAAGATACACTTTGGTCTTGAACTATAAAAATCACGCAAATTATACAATTTCAATACCTTAATATTTTCCCAATTCAATTATGGTACATAAGTTTTTTTTTTTGAAAGAGGAGAGAGAGACTACTGAATTCCAGCGGTAGAGAGAGAGAAATGTCGTTGACACCGATTTAGGCCACCAAAACAGATGATATTTGTGTCAAATGGTTCGATTTGATGAGGGGAGTTCATATTAGGTTTTTTTACCTTTAAAGTTCATTAAAAAACAGATTTGAGCTCGAGTTAATTTTGGTTTTTGGGGTGGTTTTTTGAGACCATAAATAGTTTTATCACGGTTGATACGGTGTTTTATAGGTGTTTTGGGTAAAAAATGAGTTGAAAAACGGGATTTTGGGTAAAAAAGCTTAAGCCCTGATTTTCTAATATGTGCAGTCTTGCATGATTTTTTTTTATTTTTTTATTTGATAAATTTAATTTGTGTCTCTATTTCTATTATCGTTTGCTTAAATAAAAAAATCACTTTAATAAATAAATTTAGAAAACACAACCGGATAAATATCTCATCTTTTGAGATTAAATAACTTGATTTACACCTGTTTCTTGATTTTTTAAGTTTTATTTTTAGATATCGTTAATGACTTTTTATTTATTTATTCACACACATAGTTCTTGATTTATTTGATTAAATGTATCATAAATTTTTTTATTTAAACTTGAATTTTTTAAAACACAAAAATACATCAAAAAAACATTCACATAAATTTTTTTTATAATAAATAAAAATATCTAAAACCGAGGCAGAGCGCAGATAAATAGTGTAATCTTGTGATTGTGAACAGTGCCAATGTATAGCACTCTCTTTCTCTGTGTTACTGCAGTACTCAGCTGGGGCTGCAAGTGACTGGCCTCATGCATGAGTAAATGTAAATGTCCCTAATACTATTACTGGCCTCTGATAATTGATAAATACTATAGATATTGAACAGGGTTCTGTTATACCGTGAATGGCTTGGCATTTAAAGGATCCCCAAGAGTTTTTATGGTCTCGTGCCAAAGGGAAATGAATTTTAACTGGAAGTGGTAATAATTCAGTGTGCCTAGAAAACACACGGTGTCATAGATTCTTTGCCTGCCTAAGGAAACTGACTGGGATACTGTGCCCTTGTCTCCAAGAGATTACATCTTTCGAATCCAACATATCAGGATCCCTAGCAGGCTTGCTTGTTGTCACTGTGCTTCATCATATCCATCTTCAGTCGCAGTCCATGTTTGCACGCTATTTTTGTTGACAGCATATTAATCAAGTGTTAATGGTTAGTGGTGTTTGGAAGTATAATAGCGATTGTGATATAAAATATTTCTCATTTAAAAATACATTAAAATAATATATTTATATTTTAAAAAATTTATTTTTGATATCAAGTCATCAAAACCATATAAAAAAAATCAAATTTTTAAAAAATATGATTTCGACCATGTTACCTTCAATTGGTCGCAAGACAAAAAATGCCTTTCGCAACTGAGAGGATCCATCAAACAAGTTCTCTCTGTTTTTTTTTTAAATAACAACAGGTATCTGGATCAGTTTCTATACATTAATAGCATATCACAAAAGTTCTATATATTGTTTAGGCCTTACACGGTGTTAATAGTATATATAGTGTTAATAGTGTATATATATATTGATTTCTATTTCCCAAACTCAGATCATCTCAATCTTCAATTCTGTTTTCCTTTCTCGGTAGCCAATCAATCCAGGTTGGCAAGAAAATCTCTCTCTTTTAAAGGATCTGATTGATTATGTAAAAGAGATTGACTCAACCGGATAGGTTTTTTTTTTTTTTTGGAGCAGTTAAGCGGAAAAGAAGACAAATGACAGGGTCGCATGGAATAGCAACGCTGTATAGATTAAAAATAAAATAAAATGGAGCAGACCACTCTTTTTGGACTCGCTGTGTTAGTCCTAAGTTCTTTCATTTCTGCAATATATATATATATATATATTCTTCTTTTGTTTTGATTAAAATTAGAATATTCACCTTTTCTTTTAGGGTGTGAAAATGGATTTAATTTAATTTATTTATGGTTAAATCCTTATGTTGTGGTACTAATTTGTTCCCTTTCTATTTCCCCTTTGACTTTATGCTTCCTTGACGTACCGAAGATCACAAATGGCAGTACCTAAACAACAAATCCAACCTATAAATTGAAATTAAGGATGCATGCTTCATATCACATAAAAAGCTATTGCTTCTCTTGTTCAAACACCACCGACCACAATTTTGGATGTGATTTCATGGAACTTGTTGGTACACATAATGAAAACAGAACTTCAGACGAATACAAAACCTTTACCATGAAAACCTTTTACTTTGTTTTGCTTCTCAGTAAGGACCCACCAATGAAGCTTCAATAATTATTTTTAATAATTTACAAAAAAAAAAAAACTGATAAGAGATAAATAGATCTTTCTAGCATAGCTAGGAACACTTCAAATGGTTACGCTAAGTGTTCATTAATATAGTTTAGTTGGTTCAGGTTTCTAATTATATCCAACTCAATTTTTAATAATTTATAAATTATAAACCTAACTTATTTATTTTTTTTAGCCTCAATTGGGCTGAATATATCAAGTTGAGCTAATTTTTTTTTTTGAATATTACATATATTCATGAATTGAGGTTATATTATTAATTTTTATGGATCCGCATTTAGAGACAGATTTATAACCTACAGATTTTCTTTTAGGTATCATGACACTCATAATATTAGATTTAATTTTTATATTTTGCATCACCATTAAATTTTACCTCCCCCTCCCCTCAAAAAAGAGACAAATCTTTTTTTTTTTTTTGTTACGTTAAAGAAATCTAATAGGAAATCTATTAACAAAAACTTTGGAGCCGAAACATTTCTAAATAAAATAAAAATAAATATTTAATCCATAAACTATCAAATATAAAAATAAAAAGAGCATACAGTATACAAATTGAGTCGAGTTGACAGGATTTAAAAAAACTCAATTTGTTATCAGACCCATGATTTTATTGATCAATTATCATCCATAATATTCATATTATTTAACATTAATGGGTTAAGTTTGGTTAGATAATACAAATATTATAAATAAACTATTTTTTTTAACACTTTAAACCAAGTGATGACAAAGATGAGAGTATTTTTTTTTGGGTTTAGTTAACTCACTTAAAGAAGATGAATTTGGTGAGTCAATAAACCAACTACAATTCATGAGACCTCATGTTTTTAAATTTGATGATACTAGGAAAGTTGATGAAATAGTATGCAACGATTGAGCTTTGAGTTGTAGGAATTATAGTTTGAGTGTTGAGTTGGAGATTGGATAAACCTTCCAAGCCAAGTCTGATTAAAATTAATCAATGCAATGAAACAATGACACATAATAAATTTATTAGAATACAATCTATATACAATTACGATGTACGAATACACTAGAATGTCAATGGTATTTTTAGGAAGGGTTTCTTAAGAATCCCGATTCATTTGAGGTCCGAAAACACACGTAGCAACCGTCCATTAGAGAAGACCACACGTACCAGACATTCCCAAGTGTCACTGAAGCAAGAATTCCTGAACATGTATCATTTGGTTACACTGATTTTTGGAGAAGAGGCGAGTTAAGAATGCCAAAGAACATGCTTATATTAAGCACCTACGATTAGATACGACAGGACAGAGCTTTATTCAACTACTCTCATTACAATGATAGACTCTCTAATTTGCATTTCCAATTGGTAATACTAGTGAGACTCACATGATGGCAACCTTAATGGAAATAATGGAGATTGTTGCATAAATCTTCAAATAAAAAGAACTCGACTTGTTCAGAGAATATGAATGTTGTGCTTACGCCAACTCGCCTTCCGAGGATAAACAGAATTAATGGCCTGATAGACCAGAATTGACTAGTTAATAAATGATGACCAACTCTTTAGTTAAACTACAAATGAAAATAATTAAGCAAATAATTGGTATTAATGATCGTCAATGACCTCATTATACAGACACGGTGGCCAGCTGGATCCTTTACGTGACTAGAAACTTTACAAGCCGAGATTTGTTACTTCAAATGAATATTCCGGGGGAAGTGTGCAGACTCCAGTCACTAAGCAAAAATGATGGCTGTAACATTGTTAAGGACAATTTAGGTTACCAACTCTATGGTACTAATTAAGAAAATGTCCTACAATGAGCGCACACGTGATACAAAAACATTCAGAATAATAGCTGATGAATAGCCGCAGCTGCTCTAGTCTCAACTTGGTGGTGGTGGTGGTGGTGCATTGGGTGGAGGACGTGGTTGCATCAACATTTGTGGCATAGGGGGCCTCCCAGAAAAATGCTGTGGTGGTGGTGGCTGTTGCCAAACTTGTGGTTGGGCTTCCATTGCCATGTGCTGTGGGGGAGGTCTTGGGAACATAGGAGCTGCCTGTGGAGGAGGTCGAGGCATGTTTGGAGGAGGTGGCCTGAATTGAACTGGAGGTGGAGGCATTGGTTGACCTTGCTGCAGTGGCTGACCCCGCCAAGCTGGTTGTCCAGCTACCTGCATCGGTGTGAATGCTGCATTTAGTGGGGGTGGTCGGTGCAGTGCTGGAACTGGTCCTTGAGCAACGGCGCCATTTGCAAAGGGCCGTGGAGGAACAGGTGCCATCACAGCACCATTGGCATGAGTGGGAAGTGTTGGAGGTCCACTAGCAAACAGAGTATGGGGCCTGCTCTTTTGGTTAGTTGGATTGCTTTCAGCCAAAACTCTCTCTGCATCAATGATGGCAGAGCAATTAAACCAGTTCAATACATGAAACCATCAATGGAAACTTTCTATTACATTCCAAAAAAAGAAGACAGGTATTCATCTAGTTAATTTCAAAGGACCCTTATACTAAGGGGCGACAAAAGAAATTGTAATTTGTAAATAGGGTATTTAAAGCAACATTTCGATGACAAAAATCCTCACCTGCTGGAGTACCATGGCGCTCCCCTTTAGCGTCTTTCTTGTACGCATATGAGACTGTTATCTGACGGTTGCAAAGATATTGACCATTCATTGCCTGTTGAAGTCCAAAATACTATTAACTGATCAACTCTGTTTGGTCAATATAAGCCAAAAATCAAGCCGAGTGCTCATGGAATCTTAAGATCTAACATTAAGCAGTTTATCTCATCCAGCATTTACCTAACAGATTAGCATTTAATACAATTATCTGTAGTTTAACATCCTTTCGGTATAAAGTAAAATTACTTCCCACAGTCCAAAATGACCTGAAAACACAGCCAACAATTTGTGCTTATCTCTAACTATTTAAACTGATTGTTTCAAAAAGAACATGAGGAATTACCTCGATAGCTGCATCGGATGCCTAAAACGAATCATAACTGATGAAACCAAAACCGCGGGAATTTCCAGTCTCTGGATCTCTCATTATCTGAAAATATCAATGCCAAACATCAGGATACAATAATAACAAGACAAAAAAAGAACAGCAATTCACAAATAGGTAATAATTAGAATGCTAGGGATTCATAGTCAAATCCACAAAAGAAATCAATGCACTAGAATGTTTGAAATATGTTGCTTGTAAGTTCATATAAAGAAAAACGATCTCTAATCATCGAGTTACTCTGAATCTTCTTGGTACCAAAATTAAAACAGCTGAGTCCCAGATGTCCATTAAACCGCAAGCATTCCACTACATTCATTTCACTTGCAAAAAATGATATATAAAACAAATTTAAAAAAGATCTACCCTTTCCAAGATTGACAAGAAAAAAGTCATTCATAAGAAATCAGAACAGGCAAGTCATCCAAATGTCCACTAAATCACTGTGGTACATTCTACCATATGCATTAAAATGATATCTAGAAAACAGTGGTAAATAAGATCTGCACTTCCTATGATTGACAAGCAAAACGTTTATGCCTAAAATATACAGAGATGCATATTCATGCAATTTTAAGAATTCAAAGCTTCTTCCCATCCTTATTCCTAAGCATGCATTTGGATAGTCAACCTATTAAAGCAATCAAGAACAACCCTTTTTTTCCCAGATTTCTTCTCTCACTTAATACAAATCAGACTAATTGCTGCCCATTATTCATCAAATGTAAGATAATTCCAATGCATCATAATAAAACTGAATTTCATTTCGCTTATTTACAATAACTGCTCAGTAATAGTCTATAATCAGCAAGCTTAGCAAACATCAGTGTCTTACGCAGTGACTACATTGATCAGTAACATCAACAATGCTCCGCTAATGCTCCAAAGCTCTTGCTCATAGCTCAGGTCCATTCTGTGCTTTAGGGCTGGCATACCAAGATCTAACTAAAATACCACATTATATACAAGCTCCAATGGCACAAAAGTAACCACTATAAACAAGAAATTTGGCTGGACAAGCTTTGCAGAGCATTGAGCTTGGCCTGTGACAGTTTGCACCACGTCAATCGATGCCATAACTTATACACTAAATGACTAGCACTTGGTTTGATATCATAGCAAATGATACCCTCTGTATTCTGCTAATTTGATAGCATTCTAAACTTGGCATTGGGGTCTCATTAGCAAATTCTGGACTTAAAGGTGTCACAACAACATTGACTAGTTAACCATTGCAAACTTCATGAAAGCACATACAAAAGCAATGTATGAAGAAAAAAAGCATGGGTCAAAGCATCATAATTTGATTTATTTTTGTTCTCTCCTCATTTTCAAGACTCATGGACGTCAAAATTAAAGAAGTAAACATAAACTAATAATTACCTTGGGATTTGTAACAATTACTCCAAATGCACTGAAAGTATCATGCAGAAGTTTCTCATCAACATCCTGCAAGAAACAAAAAAGGCAGCTTTTAGCCGCAAAATTAAAAGAAACAAAACAGTTCATATTCTCATAAGCATCCTTTGAAAGAATTAAACAACTTACAGGGTCAAGATTTCCAATAAAGAGATTCGCTCCCACATCCAAGCTCTTTTTGTCTTGCGACGCCTAAAACCACGATCGGCCACCCAAATAAAACCCAACGTTAAAACTATATAACCATGTATATTAACAAAGAAAAAAAAACATGAACACACAATATTCTCATACCTTGTTTACACGAATTGGCTTCCCATAAAGCTTAATCATATTCAAAACCTTAATTGCCTGCACAGTCAAAATCCAAAAGTAAAACATAAATCCCACGTTTGTTTGAACCATATAATATAAAATTATGAACTATTTTTCTTGTAAAAGACAAGTAACCGCGGATGAAATTCAAAACCCACTTACATAATCAGAATCTTCTTCGCTCCGAAACTCTACGAATCCATATCCTTGGTGAAGATTTGTTACTCTATCTTTTGGAACATAGACATTAACTGAAACAACAACAGAAAAGGGAGGTTTAAAAATAAAACCACATTTTCCTAAAGTAAAGTAAAAAGGTATTACTAACCAACAGGACCGGCTTGAACAAATAATTCCCAAAGTAAATCCTCGGAGAGTTGAGGATCGAGATTTCCAACGTAAGCAGTGGCATCTTGATTTCTCTCCGATGAGTGTTGGCCAAGTAAATTAGCTCCGACACCTGGAGCTATTCGAGTTGTCATTCTATCTTTAGTGTTGCTTTGCTTCCTCTAAACCCCTGAGCCCCTAAGCCCTTTCTCTTCTGTGCAAATTGATGGTATTGGCGGTAAAAAAAAAAAATAGTATCATGGACTCACACTCACTCACTGTAGAACATAGATAGATGAATTGATTAAATAATTTTAACAATTGGATTATAGAGGTACAATTTGGAGTTAGGTTGAGGTTTTTTTTTAAAATGTGTTTTATTTAAAATTTATTTTTGATATCAGTATATTAAAATGATCTAAAGATATTAAAAAATATATTAATTTGAAGCAAAGAAAAAAAAATTTTAATTTTTTCAAAAACACTTTTAAAACACAAAAACAAACAGTTAGAGCATGTTTAATATTGTAATAACGGTTGTTTTTTAAAATACTTTTTGTTTGAAAATATATTAAGATAATATTTTTTATTTTTAAAATTTATTTTAACATTAACACATCAAAACGATTTAAAAACATAAAATAAAATAAAAATTTGAAGCAAAGAAAAAAAATTAATTTTTTTATTAAAAATTCTTTTAAAATGTAAAAACAAATGAATTCTTTGTTTCTCATGGAAATTGGGAACTTTTCACAGTATTTTATTAAACTTATTGGCCTGTATTTAAGGGTTAAATAATAATTCATTGACATAACTTATAGCTCTGGTAAAGTTTTAAAGTAAATTGGATAAAAATTAACTCAATGTGACAATAAATTTGGAGGTGTCTTCATGACTTGATTAACTTGGTCAAAACATGGGTTAATTTTAAAAATAAAAAATAAAAATAATATTGATTTAATTCTTTTAAAAAAATATTGAAATGACAACATTTTAAATTCACTTAAGTCAAACCAGATTAGCTCGCCCAACTTACAATCTAAGACATAAAACTAGTTAAGTTTAATAACTTTTCTTTTATAAATCTATTTTTTATTTAATTGTACAATGATAAAAATAGACATTCACATATATAATAATGAATACAAATATGGACAAAGATGTATTTTATTTTATCACAATTGTCTCTTTTGATCCATGTAATTTATTTTTTGTTTTGACAATAAAATGATTTTTTTTTATTAGCAACAGTTCATTGAATAAAAAAACAATTATAAAAAATATTTTTGAAAAACTATAATGATTTGAACTAAAAATAAAAATACATGTATTTTTATTTTTTTAAAAAAACTAATCTTGTTATTCACACATGTCTTTTTTTTATTATGATAAGAACATGTTTTTTTACAAGAAATATTGGTTTTTAAGCAAAACCTTATTATGATGTGTGAAAGCAAGCATGAATAAAAAATTACAAAATTATAAATGAATCACCTCTCCACAATTATATAAAAAAATAATTTGAGAATAATAAATTTGAGAAAACTAATAAAAAATTTACAATAAAGAAAATAAATATTTTATTCTCATTCAATATTAGTAAGAAAATTATTTAAATGTTTTTGCATATTAGGTCAATATGTAATCATTCATAAAGCAACCAAGAATATTGTCGCGCATAGAGATCATCATTTCGGATCGTGATTATCTTGAATAATATGGGTGGAAAGGACAAGAAATTATTATCCTTTATCAGTAAAAGAAGATGAATGAGAGTCGTCACCTATTATTTTGATCACTAGGAACCCTAACTGGTCTCAAAGTCTGGATAAGGGGACTGATTGCGTAAAGTAAATGTATTAGTACCTAGTACGTCTTATCTAAGATAAGCTGCATTATTTATTTATTTGATTTAAACTAAGATAATGTTGTGTTTTATAATCGTTGGTTTATCTAGGGTTTAAGAAAAAACCTCATTAATAAGAAGGTTCATATCTTATCAGGTTAAAACCTAACCATTATAATTCAAAAACATAAAAAAAAGGAACTATTTTATTATTTAATATCAGAAATACAATTAATCTCGTATATTAAAAGAAACAAAATAATTTTTTTTTGTGTTTTTGAAATGCAGGTCAAGTTCTTATGGATAATCATAAATTAGTTATGATATCATTTGACTTATTCTTATATTTTTTTTCAAAGTATGATAAAAAATATAATTTTTTTTATAAAAATAAAATATGCATGAAGATTTTAGAATTTGGCCATATGCAAGAATATATATATACACACCAGATAACTTAAGCAGATAATTAAGCAGAGTCAGATAATTAAGCAGAGTCAGATAATTAAGCAGAGTATTCAGTACGTGGCGTTGTTATACCTGAGAATGATCTAAAAGATCGGGTCACAGGTTTCCAGCCTATATATTGATTTTATAAAAGAACAAGAACAAAGGAAAGCATAATATATACAGATTTCTTATGCGAATGATCAAGGCAAGACCAACAATGTCAGGATCCTTGATCAAACACAGAGCATACTTAAATATAACAAGAATAAAAAAGAATAAGAATAGATATAACAAAAATGCAGATAAAAATAAGATTAGCTTACTTAAATTTATAACGAAAATTAATACAGGAGATACAGAGGAAAATGGGTTACAGATATGAGTTATAGGGGAGAGTAAAAAGTGGCCTTTTATAGACGAATTGGCATGGAAGGGGCCAAACTGTCCTGATGAAAAAAGCTCTTCAGCACCCATGTGAACCTATGTGGTATTGTCTGTCTGGATTGGATGAGGACAAAATAGAAATTGTCCATGTTTTTGGTGAAGCTTCCTTTGTTGTCGTCTTGTTACCGACACTTGATTTGTTGGTTTATAATAGCAGGTAACATTTGTAGAAAGAGGCCTAAAACAGATGGGCCTAAAGACAAAAGGACTCGAAACATATGAGTCTAAAAAAGAAATGGGCTCTAAACAGATGAGCCTAAAAAGGCCTGAAATACTCTTTTTTTTATTTTTTTATTTTTATTTTTAACGTCGCTTGATAGATGGCAGGATACCAAAACAGTCATCTTCATTATCATTGCCAAGGGAAATGGCAGGAGATGTCGAGCCAGATGAGCTGGATCGGGACAAGACCGTTTCCGGGTCTTGGCTTTGTATAATTCATTGTACTATTTGTAGGTATTCTTCCTCAGTTCTAGCAAAGGCAAGGAGAGCTGCCGTTTGAGCCTTTCGGGCTAAAAACTTTGATTGAGGATGAGGATCAATGATGGGAGCTGTTTGATGTTTTTGTAACCATTCCGTAACAGCTAATTTTGAACTTTTGGACTCAGCTGCAAAGGAATCCCACCACTTGATTTTGAATTTGCGAACAAGTACTGGATGTCCATTTTGTAGATTATAATCATAGAACCATGAACATACCCACGGAACAAAAAATTTTGTACAGAAGATAAGGAGGGAAGAAAACTTTCTTTCAGAAGGAGCTGGTTGGAAATTATTTTTGAAATGTAGATAACCATTTTCAACAAAAGGATGTTCTTTAAGGTAGTCAACATGACAACCATAAAAGTCCCACCATTAAAGGAACCAGAGGGGGAGATTTGTAGTATTCATGGTACTGTGGAAGTAGAAAAGCCAAGAATGACTATGATTTTGATTTTGGATGAGGAAGGCATTAAACCATGCATGTTGGTAATCCCAATATGTGTAGGTAGTATTGAAGTCTTGGGGGCTTGTTCGGTAGTGCATGGGGAAGGAGAGAGGTTGATGCAAGGGTTGCCCCCAATCTTTAGGGTGGATGACTTTGTGAATAA
>Ga0307514_10003070_pt1 | contig 16458 bp, 22 predicted proteins | sample 16_EM_MG_FD_203088 | JGI IMG/M metagenome (GOLD analysis project Ga0307514, IMG submission 203088) | Populus trichocarpa ectomycorrhiza microbial communities from riparian zone in the Pacific Northwest, United States - 16_EM | ecosystem: Host-associated > Plants > Roots > Unclassified | place...
GGATGACGATCTTCTTGACAGGACCGCTGTTCTTCTTGTCTATCCTCATGATGTCGAGAAGCTTATTGACAGTGATAAGCCTGGCAGCGGGGACGCGTGCGATTCGGGGATCATTGATGGAGACGGGAAGGTTGTAGGCTTTGAGACACCTAGTAAGGCGACCAACGGCTACTTGGCCCAATACACCCATCTGGCGGGCAATCTCGGCCTCCAATATCATGCCGATGCTGACGCACTCTCCGTGAAGGATGGTAGGGGTCAAAACAGCCTCGATGGCATGGCCGATGGAGTGGCCAAAGTTGACAAGATTGCGCAAACCGGTCTCCCGCTCGTCGACGGTGACGATGTGGGATTTTACGGAGATTGATCCAATGATGACCTTGAGGAGGAGCTCCTGGGCGGTAGATCTAGTGGACTTTTCCCGACCCGAGAAGTTGGAAGAGGGGGTTTGAATAGCGGTGAAGATCTCTTCGGATCTGGATTCAAGCAAATCGAAATCGGATTCGTTCCAGATCGCAGCGGTCTGTGCACGGCGGTCAGTGGTTGGGATCTAAGGAACACATATGACAGAGGGTACCTTGACCACTTCGGCCATTCCATTGGAAAATTCGCGTGCGGGGAGGGACTCGAGGAAAGCGGCATCGATAAAGATGTATTCCGGCTGCCAGAATGCGCCGATCAAGTTTTTGCCATGGGGGGTGTCGATCGCGGTTTTTCCTCCAACGCTGGAATCGACCATGGCCAGCAGGGTAGTTGGTATCTGAACGAACTTGACACCGCGCATACTATCTGTCGATTAGGAGACGCATATAGTCGGAACAGACGCGCGATGCTCACAAGGTTGCGGCAACAAAGCCGACGAGATCTCCGATAACACCACCTCCGAGGGCGAGGATGACGGTATCCCTGGTGCAGGTATTGGTAAGAAGGAAATCTTCGATCTCGGCCTTGCCGTCTCTGGATTTCACAGATTCTCCAGGAGCAACCGCGTAGGAGAGGAATCTCGACTGAGAGTTGGCGAGAGCAGTGTTAAATTCAGCGATGAAGGCAGCGAGGTAGAGGGTAGCGACATTGGTATCGGTGATGAGGACGTAGGTGGATGATGGGAGAGTTGTGAGGACGGTTTGGACGATGTGCGGGATGAGATGGAAGCCGCAGTGGATGGAGTCCCTGCCGAGGATGGAGACCTTCTGTATGTCGACCATGGTGGGTGGAGGGAAAGGATGGGGGGAGGAGAGAGGGCAGACCGATGATCTTTTTATCTAGCCGGGGGCGAGTTTCGCAGAGGACTTTGAAGCTGAGACCGTTGATGATTGAACCTGCTTCGATTGCGGAGATCTCTGTTGGCCGCAACGCAGAGGGTTTATCTCCGCTCGGATATTCGACTCGAATCCCAAAGTAAATGCGAAAAGTATTTTATTTAATTTTTTGGAGAGGGAGGAGGAGGAGGGGGAGGGATTGGATGACCCAGTGGGTTTGGGGAGAATCCCAGAGAGAAGACCATCTGGAGGGGACTGAGAGAGCCAAGGGAGAGAAAGCATTCCGTCCAACACGGTTCTGGGAATTAACTCATCGAGACAAACACCCGGTCACCGGTCACCTCCGGTAACTTCATAAGTGAACCGACCAACTCTCTCCATCCTTCTCTCTCTCTCCCTCTACCATTCTCAGCTCGAGATGCTGCGCGCCAGAGGTAGGCCATCTCGCTCATTCACCCCTTCGAATCCTAAAAGATCCTCCCAAAGTGCCGTCCATCCGCTATTCTGCGACCCAGGCCCTGGCAAGACGTGGACCTAGGCCAGTCCAGCTAGTAAGGTATTCCACCCCTTCCGAGGCCCCACAGGTATCCTTCAATCAAACCCATTACCGTCTGGTCCATTTCCGACAATCACCCGCTTTGCTAGGTTCAGATTTCAAGATGGCGCAGGACTCTACAAGCAATTGGTAGACTTACTCTCGGTACCTTAATCGTCGCCGGGGCAGGCTTCTTGTATGTCGCTCATCAAGAACGCACCCCGGGCCCCCAACTTCCCCATGATCCGACGAAGAAGACCCTGGTCGTCCTCGGAAGCGGTTGGGGTGCCACTAGTTTCCTCAAGAAAATTGATACCGCAGACTACAACGTCGTGAGTACATTCCCCTCATCTTTCCGGTTCGTCCGGTCTCACCCACTGTAAAAACCAGGTGGTCATCAGTCCCCGCAATTACTTCCTTTTCACTCCGTTGCTCCCAAGTGTGTCCACAGGCACCCTCTCCCCGAAATCGATTATTTCGTGTGAGCACGTTTTACCTTCTCGTATCCCCATTCAATCCCTGACTCGTAATCAGCAACCCGTTACATTACCCGTCATAAAACACGACAAGTTACGGTTATCGAAGCTGAAGCCAAGTCAATCGACGTTCGTATCCAATTTCACGTGTCATCTCACCCACCCTCTCTTAATTTCGTCTCAGGCTGCCAACAAAACCGTCACGTTTAGTGATTCCTCGGGCATCAAGGGTGCCGTCAGCACAACAACCATACCTTATGATTATCTTATGTACGCTGTCGGCGCTGAGATCCAGACCTTCGGCATCCCTGGAGTAAAGGAAAACGCCTGCTTCATGAAAGAGTTGCATGATGCGGAGAAAGTGAGAAAGTTTTTATCGACATTTTTTTCAAGTCTCGTACTAACAAATTGTCAGATGCAAGACCGTTTCCTTGACTGTATGTGGCGTCATCTTGTGCACAGCAGCATACTGAATTCTCCGTGATAGGCGTCGAGTCCGCTGGTTTCCCCGGCCAGAGCCTCGATGAGGTTGACCGTCTTCTCCACATGATTGTTGTCGGTGGTGGTCCTACTGGTATCGAGCTCAGGTCATTTTCCTTATCCTACCACCTGTCGAAGCTCTCTTTCTAATTCCCTCTTACAGTGGCGAGCTTCACGACTTTTTGGACGAGGATCTCAAATTCTGGTATCCCGAGCTCGCCAGTAGGATGAAGATCACCCTTGTCGAGGCTCTTCCATCCGTGTTGCCCACGTTCAGCAAGGCACTCATTGACTACACCGAATCGACCTTCAAGGAAGCCAAGATTGACATCTTGACCAAGACGATGGTTAAGGAAGTCAAGGAAAAGAGTGTAATCCTCCAGATGCCCGATAAAAGTATCAAAGAAATGCCTTGTGGAATGGTCGTCTGGGCTGCTGTACGTTGCATTCTTTCCTCCCTTCTGTTCCATGATGCCAACCGAATTCGACCAGGGAAACACTCTCCGGGCGTTAACTAAGGACTTGATGGCTCAGTTCCCTTCGTTGCAGACAAATCGCCGAGGTTTGACCGTTGACGGGTATCTCCGCGTCGCTGGCGCGGATGCTATATTCGCTCTCGGTGATTGCACTGCCACTTCCTATGCCCCCACGGCACAGGTCGCGTCTCAGCAGGGTGCCTATCTGGCCAAGTTCTTCAACAGGCTGGCCAAGAAGGAGAGCCTCCTCGTTGAGAAGCAACTTCTGGAGACCGCAGAGCTCACCGAGGACAAGAAGGCAGAGGTAAAGAACAAGTTGGGAACGATCGGCAAGCAATTGGAAAAACTTGAGAATCCCCGGTCGTTCCATTATTCACACCAGGGTTCCCTGGCTTACATCGGGTCAGAAAAAGCTATCGCGGACCTGCCGTTTATGAACGGAACTGTAAGTACTAGTTTCATTCCGCTGATCGACAGAAATCAAATGACATTCCCCGCCTAGTTTGCCACTGGCGGTCTTGCCACTTATTATTTCTGGAGGAGCGCCTACCTCAGCAACCTCTTCTCTGTCCGGAACCGAACCCTCGTCGCAACCGATTGGATAAAGGTTAAATTGTTTGGCCGGTGAGTAGTCCCCCTCCCACGTGTTTCGCATGTCGTGAGTTTAAAGCTTACTTTGCTTCCGTGTTTTTCCTCTTCCCAGTGATGTCAGCCGTGACTCCTAAAGGGTCGTTATACTTAAAGTCCCTCTTAACCCGACTCCTCGCATCCAGTAATAGACCGTCTAGACATTATTTATTCGCCCGTCCCTCTACCCATTCCCCTCTGTATTTGCACAAGCACTTACACATAATGTGTCACCTTCCCCCTGGCGTCCCCACCCACCCCAATTCCCTTACTCCTATTGTCTGATTTAATTCGTTGGAAGAGTGTCGGGCTAACGTAGACAGTGTCGGGACGAGGGTTGTTTTACTTGCGGACATAATGATAATTTTACATCGACTACAATGCGAGTTCATGAAGTTTCGTCCGTCTGTGGATAGGCGGAAAGCGGACGAACATGGAAAGATAGAAACAAATCGAATAAAGTAAAGTAAACAAAGAGACGAAAGCTACGCATTTCAGTGCGTTACTGCTGTTGGCTTTTGAGCGAACCCATTCCAAACAGCTCCATTTTCCAATCCCGCTCCGCGGTTCCCAGCGACTCCGGGTGGTGAGCCTGGAGGTGTGAATGCATTTCTTCCATGGTCGGTTCTAGCAGTGGCTGCAGCGGTGCAACGAGGATGCCCAATTCCTTTCTGTGGCTGAAACGGGACAAGTGAAAAAGAAGTCGGTTAATCAGCACGGAATTTTCAGGAGCACCACGACTCACATGCAAAACTCGCATGTTCTCGCCTGCGTCTCATCGCCTTCCTCGGGTTCTGTGAACATCGAATCGGCGAGCTCTGAACGCATCTGCTTGGTCTGTTCCTCCGTCAGTGGGGGTAAGGTCAACTCCCCACCCTGCGTTTGATCGTTCGTCATCGCTTCCGGCGAGACTCGGACTGAATCCGGAGGGGGTGCGGCAGGCGTTGACCCGACAGGAGTCACTGTAGATCGCTCACCTGGGGTCTCAACCAGGTTCCCGCTCGTAGGGTGGGCAACTTGTTGAGGCTGGCCAACCCCCTGTATCTGATTTTGGGCGTCGAATAGTTGTGTTGCGCCCTGGCTACTCGTGGCACCCCTGTGCGTGTCCATGACCGGAGGTGCAGATACAGGCGGTGCGGGGATGCTTGTGTTCGCTCCGTGGGGACCGACATAGGTGGGAGACATAGATAGCGAAGCGTATTGATACGGGTTTGTAGGCGCCGTCCCCGATCGTTGTGGGTAATTCCATTGCATAGGTTGATCCCGCAGATAATCCATAGCGACCGCCTGCGATCTTTGCTGCGCGATTCTTTGGGAAATTTGGTAAGGTGCTGGTGCGGGCATCTGGGCATACGCCTGATGTTGAGGGTGGTTTACCGACCCAGGTGAGCGCTGCGAATACACGTTGGGGTCGCTGGCCATCCGTGGTCGTTTGGGGACACGCTCGTCGCCAGAATCAGTAAGATCGATGACAGGTCGTGGCCGAGTAGCCGGTATCTGTTGTTGAGAACCAGAAGGTTGACCTTGTTGAGGAGGAGCCTGACGTTGTAGTTGTTGGTGAGGGGGTGACATTAGCTGTGCTGCCACTTGTTGAGGCTGGGAGAACTGGTTGCGGTGGTAGTTGTATGCCTGAACTGGCCCTGCGACGATCGTCGAAGTGTTGGTGGCAGGGAGAATGGGTGCGTATGAATTCGACGGAGGCGGAACGAATTGTCGTGCTGGTTGTGTTCCCTTTCAGATGTATGAATAATGAACGACGGCGAGAATTGAGCGCGGCTCACCTGAACGTATTGTGTCGGGATTTGGACTTGCTGTTGGCGGCCAACAGCTGCGGGTTCAGAGACCCGTCTTGCAGTGGCGGGCTGCAATGAGGGCTACAAATACTAAGTGGGGTCGAACACGATATCACCACCCAGGGGATTACGAACCGGTTGTAGCGCAGGCAATGGTGTGACGCCGTAATTCAGCGGCGGTGGAACCAGCCCTGAATTTACGCAGTGTTGCATCAGTCTTTGGACTTCAAACTTGAGCGTTGTATTCTGGCCCAGTATGTGTCGATACATGTCTTGCAATTTCTCGAGTTCCTGGAGAAGGTGAATATACGGCTGCTCCGGCGGACCAGTGGAACAGGTAGAATGAGCCCGCAGGGCTTCTTGATATTGTCTGTGGAGGACGTGATACTTCTCGCGGTAGTAGATGACCTCTTTCCACATAGCGTGAACGTCTTGTTTGGAGAAGTCGACCCGGTTATTCGCCAAAGCAAGGTGAGCGGAAAGATCCCGGCACTTGTTTTCGAGGATTTTCTTCTCCGCCTTGAGCCGAGTATTCTCACTGTCCATGGCTTTGAGAGCGTGTAGTACATTAGGATTGAAGCCGAGCTCAGTAATGGCGTTATTCGCGTTGGAGGTCAGGATACCCGTGATGTCCTTGTTCCATTGATCATCTCCGATCCTGCGGAGGTCGGTTATAAATTCAGTGGGAATAGAAGGGTAGACAGAGCGCAACCGTACATACACCGGGAGAGGAGTATTTGGAACCGCTGGTACCGCTTCAGACCGCTGGACTGGCTGGGTCGGTTGCTGCTCTCCTTGACTCATATGGGAGGGGTTGGAACAAAACTAAGACTCGACAACGCGTTTTTTCGACGCCACTCGTGTTGTCGGCTGGTCAATCACGTGAGTTAGACATGACGTCCATCCTCGACAGAGATACCGCGATGGATTTTTCCTGTATTCTTTTCTCTTAGAGTTGTACGCATGCGTGTCAGGAAACCAAAAGACGAGAAAATATCGTTAAGTATACGGGATGATGCCAGGGGACAGAGTTGTGACCGTGACACGACCCACAGGCTGATATCTCCCGGGTCTGTCACGCTCCGGACACACTGGGCTCCTGCTGCGACATGTCCATGTTCGACCCGCTTGCTTCTGGATTTGAGGACTCTACGCCGCCATGGCCGACGACACCGCATACCCCTAACCAGCACATTCCGAATCTACGCAAGGCTTCACCAGCACCCCCACCTTTGGATGACGGACCAGCACCTGGTTTGTACGGAAAGGAACCCCAAATTTACGGTCAGCAGGAACCGGGTCTGGTGTCGCCAAAGGATAACGTCACTTCGAATGGACAGAGGCTCGAGAAACCGGAGCCGTATCTAAGGATTCGTATCACTGGGATGGACAGAAATCGAAGAGATATCCTTGTGAGACTTGACGCTCAGGTATGCGATTTTCCACACGTTTCGTAAGTGTCAGACACCAAGTCCAAGCGATGCTTTGATAGACGAATCTTTCGAATTTCAACGGGACGGCGTACAGAAACATTTCACGATCCTACTTCGAGTTTCAGCAGTTTTACGAGGCCATCATTCGCAACACTCCACAAACGATAGTCCCCGCATTGCCGTTACCTCAGACTTCAGCTGCCACAGACGAGGAAGACGACCGGCTGGTCAGAGTCATGTTGCAGAGGTGGCTGACACGGATTTGTGATGACCCGATCCTCCTTCATGACGAGGAAGTGCGTTCGTTTGTGGAGAGTGATTTTGGTTATCAACCAACTCCGGTGATTCGGAGAAAAACCTCGTCAGGATTCAGTCTCATTAAGCGTGGGGTCCCTGACGAGGATGAGACGCTTCAAAAGGCTCGGTTTGAACTAACGAAACTCGAGAGTCAGTTTTTCGATGCTGCCCGAGCCCTAGACAGACTCTCAGGCGCGAGAAAAGGTGCGCTTCACCACACACCAACATCTTTACGTATTCCAACCCCGACTCCACAGCCTATGGCACCTCTCATGCCGAGATGGGTAACAAGTTGATCAGCGTGGCGACTACAGACTCCCACCCCCCTCTTGGAAACGCTTTCAAGAAGATCGGTCGCGTTTGGCATACCATGGCCGACATTGATCAGGCCGAATCCATTGGTGAATGTGTGATTCTTGGAGATTCGTTGGGCTATCAAGGACTTAATGCCCGGTCTGCCAAGGAGACCTTGCAACAGAGGACTGCTGTTCTTGAGGAGTATCAAGCCGCCGTCAAGACCGCGATTTCTAAACGACGGAACATCGAAAGGCTGAAGGCCAGCTCTAACATCCGACCTGAGAGAGTCGACGAAGCGCTGGAAGACTTAGAGGAGGTAGGAGCTTATTCACGTACACCCCTGAATGTTTGCCTAACGACCTTCGTAGGCCAACAAGTATGAACAAATTCTGGAGAGGAGGGCAGATGGGATCTCACAAAATCTCCACCGAGCACTGGAGCGACATAAACGACTGGTTCACGATGACATCACCGCTGCACTCGTCGAACACGTTCGCTCATCCATCATGTACGAACGGCAACTTCTCAAGGACCTGGAGGCACTTCGACCGGATATCAGTGGTGCCGCTGATAAGGTGGTGCCTCAAGCCAACGGAATCCCGAAACCAACTGTTATTCTGCCATTAGAGGAACCCCTCGTCCCCAAGCCGACCCCACCACACCCGAAGGACACTCCCAATCCACCATCGCTTACAACGCCTAGCTTCTCCACTTCCCGAATCCCTGATACATCTCCCGCCATCTCTGGGCCCAGACCGGGACTTCCTCCTCTACAACAGCCTGGCCTCGAAATCGTGCGGTCTGTGACATCCCCTCAACCGACATCCCCACAACAACCGGCGCCAGTTTCACCTCTGGTTAAGTCGAATAATGATCCCCTCCTAGGAAACAGGTTTGTCGACGGTACAAAATCGATGCTCGTGCGGCCTTCTCCGCAATTTCACACCCCATCCACCATCACATCTTCCATGTCAGCCTCCCTTTTACCGACTTCAGCTCCCACCCCTCCTCCGCCAGTACCCAAGGTCCTTCCACCTTCCGTGGTCGTCCAACGGGAAGTTCAGAAGAACTCCGATCCTCTCAGCAACTCTGGCAGAGTAGTCTCCAGGGCTTCCTCCACTCCGATTATGGAGCAACCTAAGCAACCCGAGCCGGTCGGTCCAATGGGTCCACTAGGACCATTAGGTCCCCTCGGTCCCGCCCACGGAAATAGATCAATGATGACCCAGTCGTTTATCGTTCAGCCTACCTCGAAACCCAACGACGGATTCGATCCACTCGGCATGGCCAAGCCAACGAACATGACCGCGTCGATGAGGGTGCCACAGAGACCAAGGTTGGATCCTAGGGAGGCTGCGAGCAAACTCGCGAACATGTTCTAATGATTCTTGGTCAACTTCGGGGTATAGAAGGGCGATTGTTGGGTAGTAGTTTTCATGCTGTCTTAGGACTGTTTACCGACTTTGGGTTTCCGCAGTCGTCGTTTATTGTATGTCGTTCGTAGTGGGTTGGGACTATGCTTTCTCAATGCCCATGTTTCAACGGTATCTTTGGCCCCAGTCGCGAGGGTTATATCCTACCCTGGCATGGCAAGCCCTCACTAGTCTATACCAGTGAATAGCAAACAGCAAGACAGTCATGTAAAAACAAGAAATCGACCGGAGGTGTTGATCTCATCCAGCCTTGATGCTACTCAGTCGCATCACCAGTGGCAGCAGAGATCCATTATCGCTCGAAGCGTAATATTGCACGCAATCAAGGTGTTTGCTGAACCTACACATACAGTCGGTTTCGTCAGCAATCCGTTCACCAGTTAAACGGAAAAAGATACCAATGATTGAAATTCTTTTCAAACTTGTACAAGAAATCCCATCTTTTCTCCATCTCCGGATCGCCATCGGGGTCATCGGCCGCGGCGACGCCCTTCGCGGCTGATGCAGTGAACTTTGCCGAGTACACCGCAAACGTGGAACACGTCGTGATCATGCGGGAGTAAGCCTGTTGGGAAGCGGTTACTCTGTATCGATTGAGTGAAATGAGTTTATAAGACGTACAGAGAGCAGCCTTGCACTGGTCAACATAGACTCCTTTAGGCAGGTATCCAAGAAGTCCGAGTGATCCCTCAGCAGCTGATCGACGGTTGTTACCTTTGCGAGCTTGACCTCCAAATTCCTCCAGTTCGGTTCCAGAACTTCAAAGGTGACGAAAGCCAAGATCTGTTGTACGAAGGCCAACATCCTGGATCTCAACAAGAACACCCTCAATCTCCACTTCTCCAACTCGGGATGGTGTGATACACTAACTCTCCAAGGAGACGTCTTCTGGTCTATCCACATAGATGAGAGTGTCTGTTCCGCATGTTTGAGATGGAGGAGGAACCGGAATAGCAGCTGGTACTGCAGGATGGTCTTTCGCGATATTACAAGGGACAGGGGGAACTTGACTTGATAGTCGAGCATCAACGCATCAATCGCTAAAACCACGGTCAATAACCGAAGGAATCAGGGGTTACCTTGAGAAATTTACCCATGAGTGGTTTTTCGTCTTTGCTTTTCCGGCCCTCCGCCCCGTGAGCCGAATCGGCGATGCCTCCTTCCCCGAATTCACCGCCAATCGTACCTTTTTCGTTGATAATCTTTAACAGCCAGTCATACAGAACGTTGGTGGCCATCTTAATTTTCACGTCCTCCCGGAACATTGTATCTTCCCCGTGGAGGTCAGTATTCAAGGCGAGGTCCAGAAGACTCTGAAGTTTGAGGACAGAAGCTGTTTTCGAAGACTTGCGAAGCTCGCTTTGGGCCTGATCGAGTAGATGGGTGATGAAGAATGACTGTGACATGAAGAAGAACCGCTTCAGTGACCGAAGGCGGGGGAGAAGTTGTTGGTCTTGGAGAAGCGTGTTCAGGAGTGTTCTATTCGCGTAGGAATAGGCATCTTCGATGGATTTGTAGAACCTGCGCATCGTTGTGAGGTCGGGGACCGTTACCGTTCAGGGGAAAAGTCATACTTTTCATCCTCCATAGAGATCTCTGCGTCAAAAACTGTAGTGTCCTGGTTGGCAGTGACCTCGATCCCACACTCGCGAATTACGTTGAGGTATTTCCCGGCAAGGAGAATCTTATCTTTCCATCCCTCCAGAACGGGAGGTATACATGCTCCCCCGGGCAACCGACTCGATCCGCCCCTCGGAGTTGGCATTCCGGTTTTCCGCTTAGCATCCCCAGCCGAGGAACCGTCACGCAGCTGACGAGACGCATTCAGAAGAAGCTCCACCTCAGAAGTACTTAACCCATACCGTGTATCGCCTGTCCCAATATTCATCCACATAATCCATATCCAACGTCCCCTTGGTGATGGACTTGCTTTCCTTGACGCATAGCTCCTCCCAGGGATCGTGAAGTTTACCTGAATTTATCCACTCTTGTAGCATCACCGCATAAGGGGCACCAGCTGCCCTGAGGAGACTACCGTACAGAGTGAGGGCCGCTGGGTCTCCGGACATATTTTGCATCCGATCGTAGATAACTGAAAGCACTTCTCCACCTTTTACGGGGATATTGCTCTCTGCGTCCAGCCCGGGATTCTTCAAGTCGGACAATACAGCCTTTAACTTGGCTCCCCCAAGACCGAGGGCCTCGTTTCGGGCATCGTCTGAGTCTGAGTCTGAAGATGGGCCAGAGGAGTTATCGACGTTATCAGCGGATGCGAGTTCTGTCGTGAGTTGGTATATAAGGGAGAGGGTATGGAGGGTTGGGTGGACATAAAACCACAGCTTCTGAAGGGAGAACTGCGGCGAGGTGTTGAATACATGTTCTAATTGTGATAGTAACGTTTGGTAGTCCTGGAGAGTCTTCGGTTACCCAGGAACCATCAGCACACCATTTCTGGGCATACCTTGAGCATGTTACGTATCGAAGCGCAGAGTGCGTGATTCACGAGACCATATTCAAGGTGACTACGCATCTCGATGAATGAAGTGATGCCCGTATAGTAAGTTGCAAGTGGCAGTATTCGTTCAACAAGGTCGCTCAGGGATGGGTCTGTAAATGGTGGATCAGCGCCTGGCTGTTCAAGCGACATTGAGTGGATGTGGTTCACCCAACGCTGAAGAGACTGCAAACTTGATCCCGCGAACTGGGTCATCATCCTCAATCGAGTAGTCCGGATGGAATGTAATGTGCGTTCCTTCGATCCCCTGTGGGTACGTTGGAGGCGGGACTGATTCGAGCGGGTGGACGCTCACCATCAAAACAAAGAGCAAGTCCTCCAGAATGAGGGCCTCCTGGATATCCAAAGACACATTATCCAGGCTCTCCTCTCGTGATTTGCCTTTCCCGTGGGTTTTGGGTGTAGTATGTGAATGTGATGGGACTCGAGAATTCAGTGGCGCTTTGACGAAGGATGTCTCCGCGATGAATGAAGGATCTAATCGCCATGAGCGTCAATAAACGCCAGGCAAAAATGTTGATGTGGACCTTTGGAGAGGAAATCATGTCGACTGCGTCCGCTACGCTCATCATCGATGCCATACTCCAAGTTACGGCTCCGTCTCGCAGATGCGATCGTTCCTGCAACCTGTGGTAGTGAACGTCAAGCACCGCTCAAAGCATGTAGCTTCCACAGACTTTGGTGTATTCTTTTGTAGATAGCGCCAGGTTTTTCTTGCGTCCAACGGGACGCGTTCTCGGGGTGTAGGGATCCATTTGCTTGTCTGGCGATCAATGTTGCAGGTTGAGGTCACGACGGCGTCACGCGACGCGTCACACTAACCCTCTCCTCCTTCCGTTGCCTTGAATTCCGGGACGAACTGGCCTCCGTTTGTTCCTTCTGCTCGTCTGAACCGTTGCGCAGGCTTTCGAGTGCTAATACTGCGTTTGAACACGCGTACATCATTCGTACTGAGCACTACGTGTTCCACGATTCATCATGCGGGATGCGAACCTCTTTAGCATAAGGCGGGCTCTACCTCGGATGGTAAGTAAAATGGACCTTATACTTCACGAATTGTGAGTTCTGAGTGATATCATGTTTACAGAGCTGGAACCCGAAGAATCTTTACAACCTATGGAGGCGTTCACTTGGTGCTAAAGTGAGCGCGACCGACTATACACGGACAACGAAAACCCTCTTCCAACAACGCTGGGCAGCGAAACAACTCGTTCGAGCATACCATGGCGATTACATTAACGAGAAAACGTTCAAACGGTGGTATCTGCCGGCAAATTTACCTGATGTTCGTCCGACCTCTTCGGTTGGAGACGATTCGTTACTATTGACCAAGTGGGCCAACAAGATGACGGCGGTGGAGAAGGAGGTCAGGAGGAGGGAGGAAGAAGCGTCGAAAGGGCTTGCTCCTGTCGGCAGTTTGATGTTCTCTGAAGTGGAGAGGAGAATTGACGTGGTAATCTTCCGAAGTTGCCTCGCGCACAGTGTGTACGAGGCAAGGAGGATGGTGGTGCATGGCGACGTGCTATTAAACGGACAAAAGGTGAGCTAGTTGTCTTCGCTCGCGCCTGCAGAAAGGTAATTCCCGATTTAGCACCAAAACGCAAACACCCGACTAGCGCCTGGTGATATGGTGACGGTGGACCCCGGAGCTATCAGATTCCTACAACCTAAAACCATGGAGACTAATCCAGACGAAGCGGCTGAGACAGATACTCACCCACCAACAGATGCATCGATCGTCAAGAGTGTGGACGGATCAGCGAAAGACCAAACACCATTTCATCTCCCTGACTACGCGACACCGTTTATCTTCATCCCCGCGTACCTTGAGGTTTCGTTCCAAACTTGTTCAGCTGTCTATCTTCGACACCCGACCGCGAGACCGGGCTACTCGGAAATTCCCACACCGTACGATGCAGATGGGGAGGTCATCCGACTGGCCTGGGAATGGTACGCCAAGGTTCGACCGAGGATGAGGAGCAAACGACAGTTGGCCGGGATGCCGGAAAATAGAGAGTAGCTTACCGCTGGGATTTTTAATACTGTTTTTCAAATGAAAGCACCCCAAAACGTTGTGAAGCTGGCATTGTCATATCGATATCAGGGCGCGATCATTTTAGATCACGGTACCGGATGTGATCCAGCTGCAGGCAACCCGTACCTCATGGCTTCGTGTTCGTTCATACATAAATCACCCTGGGCTTGGTCGGCAGAGGGTTGCCTACCTCTTCTCTTTCTTTTTTCCTCTCTCCTTCTCAGTTGAGAGGGTAAGAAACTCTCGCCGTCTGAGCCCGGGACGGACAACACCGTAAAGATGTCCCCCCAGCGTCAAGACCTGACCAACTCCTCCACCACCGGATTCAATTCTACCGTTAAAGGCCAACCTTTCGACGACGCTCGCTTCGTCTTCCACACGACCATCTTCCTTTTCGCTTGTTTCGCACTTTTCTCAGTCTCCACCTGGCCTCGTCTTTTCACTCGTTTCTCCCGCGGTTCGGAATGGACCCGCGGTCACCTCATCTACCACTCGACGAAACCCCAGCGACGACTGCCGACTTTCAAACGCAGGCCCACCATCTCTCGTCCACTCGAATCTCGCTACGAGAAGGGACGGGCTCCCAACAGTGACGATGATCATACCACCTTCTCACACGTTGGCCTCGTGCGACGTGAAGGCACACACGGTGTCCAACTCTCCCTCCCGCCTCATTGCAGATCTTGGTCGGGCATCTTTCAGAGAACTTCCACAGTTCTGGGGTTCCAGTTGGACATAGGTCTTTCTCTTGGCCGATGCGTCATCCTAATCTGTTACTTCTCCGTCGTTCTTTTCGCCTCCCTTTACAAATCCGATCCCTTCCAAGACTACCTACGCACCGGCTACGTGTCCACCGCACAAATACCAATTATCTTTGCTCTTGCCGCCAAGAACAACATCATTGGACGGTTCCTATCGATGGGTTACGAAAAGGTGAGGGCTGTTCCTGTTCTCTGAGTTTGCGGCGTCCCGTCTCATCCTCATGTTGCGTTCATCCAGCTCAACCACCTTCACCGGTTCTCTGCTTCACTTGCTGTCTTGGCTGCCAATCTCCACGCCATCGGATACAGTAATTCATTCTTTTTTCTCCGTGTGCCCGCGTGACCGAGGCTAATGTGTCATACTCTAGTCTACTTGTGGACTGTGGAAGGCATCTTCGTCCAAAAGTTCCAGACCACCCGGGTTTCTTTCGGTTTCCTGAGCCTAGCCGCTTTGGACATCCTCCTTCTCTTCTCCACCACCTTTTGGCGCAACAGGTTTTACAACATTTTCCTCTTCTCCCACACCATGGGCATCATCTTCTTCCCCATCGGCCTCGTCTTTCACATGCCGCCGACTCTCCCATGGGTACTCACTGCGGCAGGAATTTACGGACTTGACTATCTAATCCGACTGTTCAAGACACGGATCGCTAACGCAACCCTTCGCCCAATTCCCGAGTTGGGGATGACCCGGATCGAAGTCCCCCATCTCAATGCAGGGTGGCGGCCAGGTCAGCACGTCCGCCTCCGCGTTCTTTCTACTGGTCTCGGGGTCCTCGGGTGGGCCGAGGTTCACCCCTTCACCATTGCTAGTGTAAGTGGCGATGGCCTAACGCTGATGGTGAAGAAGGCGGGAGATTGGACCAACAAATTGTATGACATGGCCGCGAAGAGTGACGCCATTTATTCGGGCGATGTGGTCAACGAGATGCAGGCAAAGGTCTGGATCGAGGGTCCTTATGGAGGTGTCGGCAACACCATGATGGACAGTTATTCTGGCGCCGTCTTTGTGGTTGGAGGAAGTGGTATCACTTTCGCCCTTTCCGCTATTACGGACCTCGTCCAGAAGGACGTCCGGGGCTCAAGTCGGCTCAAGGTCATCCACCTTATCTGGTGTGTCCAAGACGCGCGTATGTGTTCTTGTCGTCTTGGACGATGACCGTTGCTGACTCTCTCTAAGCATCACTCCAGCCTATGATCCCGACGTTTGGCGCTCTTCTTCAGCAGGTCGCCTCCGTTAATCTTCTGATCTCAGTTCACTACACACGTGCCTCTACTTTCAACGTCAAGAAGGCCTATTCCCATCTACCCCTCCAACTCACCATCAGCCCAGGGCGACCGAGGATCGCTTCTGTCATCGACTCTGCTATCGACCAGGCCTGCAAACTGTTCACCCCGTCTGGACGGGAGCACCATGCCTCTGACAGGCTTTCAGGCCTTCTCGTTGGCGTCTGCGGTCCACTGGGACTCGGCGAGGACGCGAGAAAGGCGGTCAATTCGATCGAACCACACAGATTCCGCAAAGTTGGCGGCATCGAGGTGGTCGAGGAGACCTTTGGCTGGTAATCATCTGGATGTACCTCGACTCGGCCTCCCCTCCGTCCTTCGACCTGTACCATCACGTACTGCCCAGTCACACATTTCGTTTGCCGTACAGCATTTCGCCACTGTGTGGCCCGCATTTCGACTCATCGGCTTCTCTGGCTACCTCAAACGCCCCTCGGCCTGGACATTAGTATACCACCTGGTCCGATTATGACCACACGTCTCCCATCTGTTCAGACGACGTCGTCTGGCATATTTCTTTTTATTAGCCGCCTTTTCTCCTGAGGCGCAACCTGGCCCGCTTCACAGCCGCCAGTTTGGAATGGCTGAGCCTTTCCTCGGGTATTTTTCTTGGCTGTTTGTTCAATCTCGATTGGCATATTAGACGACCACCACCGTGGGCTGTTCGTGAACATCAACGCATCTCCCAACCTGTATTTTCTTCCATTTTTTTCTTGCAACGGGCTTGTACGTTTTTATCTTTCTCAGGACAATG
>Ga0307514_10003071_pt1 | contig 16455 bp, 15 predicted proteins | sample 16_EM_MG_FD_203088 | JGI IMG/M metagenome (GOLD analysis project Ga0307514, IMG submission 203088) | Populus trichocarpa ectomycorrhiza microbial communities from riparian zone in the Pacific Northwest, United States - 16_EM | ecosystem: Host-associated > Plants > Roots > Unclassified | place...
TCACTATAGCCAGGGCGGAATACGTGTGTGCTGAAACAATCCGGCCAATCTCTTCACTATAGCCAATTTTTCACTACTGCAAGGTTCATTATAGCCAGGTGTACCTGTAAGTACTCCACATAACTGTCCCTTCAATCAACGAACCACAACGACCAGTCCTAGTCCTGTATTTCTATAGTTCGACGAGGGGTTGTGCAACCAGACTAGTACAGTATTTCTAGTGTCTCCTCTCCCTATCTTTTATTTTATTTAATTGCGGATTGAAGTGGTACCTACTTACATACATAGATAGCTCCTGTTCTCGTGCCGGCCTCTATATTATATCTATTTTACCAAGGGTATAATATAGAGGCTGGGCATGAGAACAGAGAGCTCCGCCCTCTCTGGTAGTTTTACCCAACATGGACACGCTTCAAATTGCTATGTACTGTATTTGGTTATCTGAATTCGAAAAACAATGGTCCTGCATGACGGGATGAACGTCTCTCTAGATAGGTCTCGAACCCGAACGTAATCAGTTCTCTAAGTATAGCCAACCATATCACACCATACACATATACTTGAACCCCAGAAATACCAGAAGACCCGTGAGTTTAGAAGGTATGTGCACAAGACATCAAGTTCCAAGTCTAACTCGCCATCATCTATATAATGATATCGGCATGGGTTGTTTTTTCCGCCAGAAGTAAAAGAATATTGCTGCATCACGCCGGTGTCCATGCCCCTGGGTTCCGGCTCATAACCACTCAAAAGAATAAGCACCAATTCCCCACGCGCACAGCTTGCATGCAGTAGCGTACGGATGTAGAGTATCCTTGGTCCTCAAGTGCATGCACGTATTCACGAGGCAGTATCAAATACAGCAGGTAGGTAGTAACTACCTACTCAATGCCGCGTCCCACCCAAAACACAAGAATTGACAGAAAGAGACAGGGGGTTTCTCACCAGCCTATATGGAATTTCGAACAAAAAAGTCCGGTGTCTGGGGTTAGACAGTAGATAGGTAGTGCAACCAGGCCAAGAAGGTACAGCATGGCCACAGCCAGAAACCAGCCAGAAACGATTACATACCTATGTACGCCTTGTATTCTCGGCTGAACGGCACAAATAAGTAGTCAATGATACCTATGTGGCCTCAAGCATACCTAGTTGTACCATTAATATTGGGGATATTCTGGCTCGAACTAGGGCTAGCCGGGCATTCGGCCTGCTCCTGTGGTACATGTTTCTCTCATAGCCACATGCATAGCGGTGGGAGGGAACTTGCATTATAAATTTATCCTGGGATTCAAGAGATTAGCCAATCAACGCGTGGTCCTTTAGACATATAGGCTGTAGAATTTCCTGGCTCAATCCCAGCGGTCTGCCCAATACATCATAGATGTCGTGTCGATCTGGATGATGATTGGAGTGTGGTGTGACGGGCCGACATGACGACCAGGACATCTCGTTGACGTATCACAAACTGATATGGAGTCGTCTCACAAGACGGAGTACTATTGATCATCGCAAAGTGTTCCTATGGTGCTAGGTTTTTCTTGGATTAGCTTCTCTTGTGTGACCACTTACAGTAGGTTACCTAGTATTTAGACCCATGCACAACACTCAAAATTACAGCGTAGGCGAATTTGGGTGATTGGCTCGCTTCCCTTTTTGCGATTGCGCAACAAAATTCGACCTTCTGCGCAAAACTTGTCTCACATCGCATCACAGCCCAATGCTAATGCAGGTACAACCAATTACGGATACCGTCCCAAGATCTCTCACTTCACACTGGGGAAGCAACTTGGTCACGAAAACCATTTGTTATTCATCATCGTGAGGGGTAATTTTCTGCTGCAAGGTGATAGGATCAAAGGCCAACCAGACGAGTACGTTGACACACTCACGACAAGACACACAGTCACCACAACTGCCTGGGTTATATGTATATATATGTATCTGTTTTGCCCTTCTATTTTGCAGGGATGGAAGTTCGTACTCGCGCTGGTCACGTGCAAGACGAACAATTGGGCTAGTGGCTAGGTATGGCGCAAAGGGCCTGCCCTACCCACCAAGAAATTATGGGGAATCACCAGGTTAGTTTAATCAAATGGCTTCTCTTTCTCGTGGTACACAGTCATGTTATGCATTTGGCTGTTCTCTACTCTCTAGTAGATTAGATACTCGTATGTAGCAAATCTAGGGCATGTATGTATAGTCACATGCAGCCGGCTGGGACTGTAGAATACATTCACAAAATACCAAAATCCAAATCTTCTACGAGGGGCAGTGCAGCCGTCTCATACCAAGACCCTGAGCTCCGACCGAGGCATGAGACTACTCAAGATTGAAGGCATACTCTGGTAGTCACTGAGTCTATCAAGTTATGCCAAGAAAGCAGTTCCAAATCTTGGCAAATCTTGGGAAAAAAATAATCCCAAACCTCACGATAGTATCCCCACCACATATCGACATTTCAACTTCTACCCATATCTTGTAGTAAATCCTCAGTCTAGTTTTCACATGCTTAGTGCCATTCGGCGAGCCACGTCGGCTCAACCTACTACGAAGAATGTTTGCATATTTTGCCAGCGGCAGCCTGTTACAACTGCTAGCAACTTAGGCCTCACCCGTCACTTCACAAGTACAGTATTGAGCTCAGCTGTCAAGAGGGTCAGAAGGACATCGTTGAATCTGAAAGCCACGAAGGCTTTTCCCAGAGATGCGAGTACGGTAAGCAAGAAGGCTGAACCTTCAGCTGAGCTCATCAAAGAGATTCGGACAGAAATTGAGGCCATTCGGCAAAAGAAGAAAAGCAAGGAGGGTGAGAAAAAGAAATCCGAGCCCGCGAATAAGCCGCAGGTGAAAAGCAAGAAGAGTGGAAGTACTGTTCCGAAAGCGCCGCAGGTTGGTCGGAAATCGAGCACAAAGGTATGGATGAGTCCCGGAAGCAATGTTGAAGCAGAACTGACATGACAGCCCGTGGGAATACCGTTTTCACAGATAGGACAAAGCCTTGCTCAAGCTTTGAGGACTGATAGAACTATCCTGACGCTGAACCCATCCGATGTCGAACTCACACGTATGTCTCATGTCGATGCTTCCATGGCCTTGACTGACTTGGCGAATAGCTATCGAGGTCCCCAACCAGCCTACAGTACCCTCACTCTCTCATGATCTTGATAGGGTACTTTTCAAGTGGGTTAACCCCTTCATAATATTTAGTTGCGTCAGATGTTAATCAATTTCAATTTAGCCCCGGAGTTTACTTCCTACAGGACCCTCGGTCCAGAGTGTACAACTTCAACCCTTACCTGCAAAAGCTTATGCCAGTTCACGAATTCCAATTCGAGGCTCTATCACAGCATATCACCTCGTCGCGGGATACCAGGCTCGAGTCGGTAGCGAAAAAACTTGGGAAAAAATACGTCGGGTCGACATCCAGCATGACCTCTATTCTTTCTCACTTCCACTACCTACTTTCTAATTGGCGTCCTATCAATCCAGCTGTCATCTCTAAACACTTCATCACCCCCTGGCGAACTTTCACTGCTCTCCAACGAGGGCCACAATCAATTTTCTTACGGTGGAAGGACGGAGTTTACGCTATTGACCCTGATAAAGAGTTTGACAAGGAGAGTGTATTGACTCTTCTCGGGAAGTCAATGGAGAAGTTGCTCACCCTTCCACAGGAGAAATTCGAAAAGTATAGGAGATCACAGAATCCCGTAGATCTTGAGCAGAATCGTGCGGTGGATACATACCACTACTCCACTCTTGGTGACTTTTTGATGCGATCCCAGCTCGACGCATACGATCCTAGGCTCCCTGGAACTGGTATGTTCGATTTGAAGACTCGTGCAGTTGTTGCGGTGCGAATGGACGTGGACAACTTCCATATTGGCTCTGGATACCAGATCAAAGACCGTTTTGGTGAATGGGAGTCCTTTGAGCGTGAATACTTCGACATGATCAGGGCTGCATTCTTGAAATACTCACTACAAGTCCGTATGGGTCGTATGGACGGTATCTTCGTGGCTTTCCACAACACCGAAAGGATATTCGGGTTCCAATATATTTCCCTGGAGGAGATGGACGCGGCAATACACCAGGACTGGCACACAGGTATTGGTGATAGGGAGTTTAAGTTGAGCTTGCAGTTGTTGAATAATATATTCAATAAGGCGGCGGTGAAGTTTCCAAAGAGATCGCTCCGGATCCACTTCGAGACTAGAGAGACGCAGACACCATTGATGTATATCTTCGCTGAACCCATGAAGGAGGGGGAGATAATCAAAATCCAGAACGTGAGAAATGATGATCTATCTGTCATGCTCAAGGAGTTTGGTAATCGAAAAGAACAATATCTCCGCAGCCTATCCGAGAAGGAAGCCGAACTCGAGGCCAAGCTGGAAGTCAAGCAGAAGAAATTCACTGAAGCAGAAGCTACCCCTGGTGGGGTTACTCCCACTGAGACAGCTGAAGATGAGGAAGCTCCCATCTGCATCACTGAAGGCGAAGCCCCCGACGATGCTTGGGCCGAGCGGATGGCCAAGGAGCTTGATGTCAGCACAAACAAGGAGATCCTTGCCTATACTCTCAAGATCAAGTCCTTTGTCAATGGGAAGGTTGTTCTCCGCCCAGGCCACCTCAAGCCCAGTGATTCTTGGGAGGTGCAGTACGAGTTGGAGGAGATCCAGGGTACTAGAGCGTGGACTACCTACCGCGCTTGTTACAATCGTAGGGCTCAGCTGGAGAAGGCACATGATGATATGACAGGGGGTATTATTACGGCAGAAGCTTTAAATAGCAATGCGAAGAGTAATGAGTTCAGAAATGTGTATATCCAGACTATAAGAAATATATCGAAGAAGGGGAGGGAGTATATTACGGAGCTGGAGAAGGAGCAATCTGAGAAGATCGTGTGGAGGGGGAAAGCTTAGAATGTGACAGGTGGAAAAAAAGTTTACAGACTCATTTGGTGGGATTCTATTTGGCTTTTTTCATGGGTTGTTGGTTTGATTTTAGACTTAGCATCTAGCCTAGCTTTATCTTTGGGTTACTAGATACGGATCTACCGCAGCGCTGGTTATTCATGTATTTTATATTGTACCATATACTGAATCAATTGCCACTCCAAGCACGGAAAGCATTATCCTACCAGGAAAGTGAGAGTCGAACTCCAGATAACTTTGCTACGGTGGAATGTTCAGGGTAATTGTCAAGTCTAACCTACGCGCTATTACAGACTAAATTTTCATAGTAAATGACCTAGAGCCCCTGTTACGCTAAACCTGCCGTACACATATTCGTGATTACAATGACATCTCACAAATGTGCAGTGGTAACTTACTCTCACAAGCCTGGAGAGACTTTTATTGGCCAATGTAATATACCTTTCTACTTTGCAGCAGCTTGCTTTTACGAGAAGATATCTCCACCTTTGATTTACTCACCCTAAGTCTTTAGCCCTAGTAAAAGGACGGAGCCAGATGAACATGAAGAATGCTGATGCCCTGGTTATCCTGCCTACATAAGTATCACTTCAGGATATGTATAACCAAATAATGGACTGGAATGAACATCCATACATGATTGTGGGGAAACGGAAATAGATAGTCTAGTGGGAAACAGATACCCATTGACTGGTGGTCAGTGCATGAATTTGGCCTGTCCGAAACTCCCTTGTGCAATTTTTGCGCAATTGAATGGGGTACCTACAGTATATGAGGGTATCAATTGCTAGGTAGGTATAGAATACAAGTATCTAAGATGACTTTGTAAATATCCCCCAAAAAATTATCGGCTGTTTTGCATTGAAGTTATTACCAAATATTTAGCTAGAGGTCGGAATTTCCAGCTCTAAATCTCTCCCGGCATTTCCCTTCCCAACTCAATTTCGGTCCGCCTAAATATGAATATAGGCAGCAGAAACAAGCATTTATGGCAGGTATAAGCCTCGGGCGAGAATTATCGTTAATTTTTCCCCGGAAGTTCGCGGCCGTGCGCCCCCCTCCCTCCCTCTCTCCCCCCCCGCGCCTTCCCAACCCGTCGGCTACCTTCGCGGGGACCTTTGTGGGCAGCACGCCACTAAAGTAATATACGGATATTGGGGTAATATTGTATTATACACACCCGCACCAGGAGGCGGAGGTCATAAATGCTGAATTATTATTCAAAGCCTTTGTCGAGAATGGTATTTTTATGTTCTCGGTCCCAGTCTCTTATCTACCTACGCGCGCTAAAATAATTATGCTCCGGGGAAAGAGTATTTTTACAAGTCTCTTTGACTGCCCCGCCATTTTAGTCATGTATTCAAGTTATGTATGTAATAGTTGTGGATCTTATCCCTCATGCGTTATCGCAACTCTAAATCGACATCAATTTTACTGCATGTGGCGTCACTGCCAACTTCGATTGCATCATATACTGGATAGTTAAACCAATATCCTTATCACCAAACTGTTGAGTACAGTATACCATCGGTCTAGGCAAACCTGGCACCCAGTGATTACGTTTTGTCCTAGTGGTTATACTCTCCAACACAAACTACTTGTACCAGAAAGAAAAGTGAAACATAACTGTTTTCCTGGTGTAAGTCATCCACGTGACACTGCATGCCAGACAGGTGATAGTAGGCATACGTAATCCATCCTGCGGGGCATCTGTAGCCAACCGGGCCGGCCAATACAAGAAGATTCTCGTGTAGAGTACAGCGTGCATGCAGTGCGATGTCTACCGAGTTTTTTTTTTTTTTTTTTGAGTCTATACGCCTTTCCCCCGAAGGGAGCCTTAGGCTATGAGGCGGATGTCTACCGAGTAGATGCATAGTATCCATGATCATATGCCGGATGTATCAAGTATTCCTGAGTGCATACGTACAGTATGTTAAGTACTTCATCATGGGTTATAACTTTGCATATACAGAAGCAGTCAACGTAAGAGTCTCAGGTTCGCTAACGCTCCCCTCGGGGGAAAGGCGTATAGACTCAAAAAAAAAAAAAAAGTCTCAGGTTCGACTTGATCCGGGAAACCCGAGAAGGTCTGGGCCAAGGAAGCCATGTTGTTACATAGATTAAAAAGGTAGGGTCTTACCCTTGTAGCTGCCCAAGAGAAACTTAATAAGACATGTTAATCAACTGGGTAGAGAGACACAACAGGTATATCGGCGATGAGGTGAAGCTTCAGCTTCAGGAGAGAATGTACTCACACGTGGGGGGGTTGTTTGCCAGCACACAACGTGGCGTTACTAATAAATGCCATATTTGTACTACGAGTACGCCAATTGAGCCTGCAGAGATCGTAGCCGAAAGCTTTATCTCATTCGCCACTTCCGAGATCACAAGCGAGCTGAGGTAGGTATACAAACAGCTATGTGGCTCAGCCACTGTAAATCATTTTCATGTCATCTACCACTCATTGTTGTACTCTATCAAGCATCAGATAGCTACTGTAAGTATTGTAGTACTCGGCCGGGGTGCTAAATCCCCAATCCCCGGTAGCTTTATGCAGCTCGTATCGTGGGCGCTGGGGACAAGTACGGGGCACCAATTGACCACAGCGTTCAATTCGGGCGTTAAGTCCCTGTTTGTGGGCGCCATCGCCTCTAGTTGCAGTTTCACATTGCGTTGCTTGCTGCAAACCACTGTCCTTTGTACCTAGAGTAATTGAGTAATTGAGATTGAGTCTGAAAATAAATCCAATGCCGACTGTGTTACCGGAGCAACGGTGCTAGTTCATCTTGTTGATGTCATCCCACTTACTCTCTCTATTGTGCTCAGTATCCCCTGTGGACTTTCACCCCTTAGGGTCAAGGTACCTAGGTGTAGCTACCTACCGATGGTTCGGATTTCTTTCCCAGACCAAGGACATCTGCCGCTAAATTGAAGTAATGACGCTGCTTGCGTTCTTTTGCTTGTTTCTTGGCGTGTGACGCAACACTGTGGTAAGACAGATAATGGTCAAAAAACAATAAACAAACCTGGGTAACCTGTGGGCGGGAGCGGCAAGATTTCAAGGGAAAAAGCAAAAAATTATAGATAGAAAGATGTGCAACTGCCAAACGTTCAATAGACAAGCCAGCAAGCTTTCTTGATCTCCCTTGGCGCCCGGGCAAGGTCCCAGATGGGTCTAGAATAAATGAGCAATGACCTGAGGATGTACGGAGTATAGTACTCTAGATAATGTGCATCGTGCTTTACTCGTATGAGGATATGTGCTTTACTCGTATGTGGATATGTGCTCTGCTCAGTCTGAGCCTGCTTGCTGGCCGTATCTCGAGATCAGCGCTGCGTTCTCTGTGCCTGATGCTGAGCCAAAAGTACTCCACAGGTACCCTGTAAATGTGAACACGCTGGGCCAGAGGACCCAGCAGGTCGCTTACTATCCTGGCCTACAGATAGATGCATTCCGAGTTTCTTTCGTGGTGCGAATTGGAGAGGTTTGGAGATGAGTGCGTCCACACATTGGCCATGGTGGTTCCCGTTACATTGGGAGCCTACATTGGGGGCCAGGAAGCTCACTGGTTCGTAGAAAAATATTAACCTTGGAAGAATGGTGCCATACCAGACCCCGTTCCTTCCTTCCCCCCCCCACTACGGCACTCACTCTTCTGTCTCCCCCTCCAGAGTGGGCTTTGCCTTTTCTTCGTACATCTCTCGGCAGCCCTCCCCATCGCGCTCCTCCACATTCCACGTGTAGCCATCGCTGCTCCCAGCCGACCTCTCGTTCCGCGGACTGACCGTTTGTCACTTACCTAGGTTGCTTGCTTCTCAGAACTTTCCCTCACACCGCCGGAGACGGACAAACCATATGCAACCATAGTGGCTCATGACACTCGTTTGGACATAGCACTCGATCCTCAGAACATCTCACCCAATCCATACCAAACGGCTCACCTACCACTGAGCACAACATTGCATTCTGATACTCCTTTATCCCTCCGGGGCCTGTGTGGGTCGGATAGCTTATATTCAGCAGTGGGACGCCAGGTTTCAACAGATTGGAGGGAGTAGGAGAATTTATGCACAGGACAGTGGTGGCTGATTGCCCAGGAAGCGTCGTGTGAAGGGACGATTGGATTGTGCTTAAACAGAAGCATGTCGCAAGAATGGGGAGCAATGAGCCCACGGCGGAAGAGCTTTGGCTTCTTCTCGAGGCCTACAATTCTACAAGAGCTTTCTGATTCCGGTACAAACACGGTCCCAGGATCTTTGCAAAAGAGTGCGTCTTCGGATTTGAAGGCCCCACGCTCAAGACCAAAGTCCCTTCTGTTTGGGGCTGGTGCAGGTTTCACACATGAATTATCGACCACTTTGACGATACCTTCCCCACGAGCTAGGGTTTTGGTAAAGACTCCTCGCCCAAAGTCCTTGTTCGGATCGTTCAAGTCGAAAGAGATTGGTTTTATCACTGAGAGCTCAGGGTCTTCTTCTGCCGCGTCCTCCCATGAACGAGACAGTACTGAGGTCACGGAAGTCAGCGCGACTGTCTTACATCATGGTGAGGCACTGTCGACTGGAGGGCTTCTCCGGCGGAAGAAGGAGTATTTGGTTTTGACTACACGGGAACTCCTACGATATAAGTCTCAACAAAAGGCCTGGGAGCAACTGGGTATGTGCTCCATTCACCCAAAGACACCCACCACTGGCAGGAGTGCATCATTCAGTTCGGCAAGCGACCTTACAACATCAGACAATGTGGTCACTCTCCTACAACAGATTGTCGCTGTATATCTGCCTGAAATGGATGCCAATTCTACTACGATACAGGTAGATCATGTAGATGAGGTTGCGGGACCTGGGTCAACTATTTTCCAACTACCAACAACTGAGAGCGCGCATATATGGCTTGAAAATATTAGGAACGCTGCAGCGGCTGCTAGAGACGTGTCAGATATACCACCAATATCCAATGATACCATTGCGCACATAGCTCGGAGATTGGAAGCAGAGAAAGACTACGCACCAGATCAGTTCTTTCGGGTTTATACGGTCGTGCAAAGAGGTAGTAACGGGAAACACCATCGTTCCAGTTCGGATGAGCTGCACAAAATGTATTCCACAGTCTGCTATCTTGCGATTGGGGTTCATAAAGTGCATATTGTACCCATACCAAAGACGCCCACCAATCGAAGTCCTGCCTCTTTGCTTCTCACTGGACCCACTACGTCATTTGGAACCTTGACTTTGACAACTATGAGTATGTCAGCGATGGACGATTCCTTCACTCTCGGCTTCAGGTGAGGTATTTTCCTATCATCCAATCTATGCAAATAATTAACCAAGCTTAGAAGATTACCTTGCCGTCCAGAGACCCGGCTCGCCCTTGCTTCCTGTCATGTTGCGAACATCATACAATCCATACGACAGATATCGGAATACCTGAGGCCAGAGTGGGTTATACCACCTTACTCTATGGATATACCTGAATACTTGAAGGATGAACCACTTGCATTGGAGCCCTCAGTGTTGAGGGACGAATATAATAATATTGACCGGACAATTGCTGCCTACTGTTAGTGAATTATGGATTGGCTTGAGTTGACAGACTATTGCTGATTGGGCTTTAGGTGCTGCATATGATCTTGATGCATCCAGCATATGTTATGGGATCTCAACAGACATTGAAGATGGTCCTCAATTCATCCTGTATCCACCTCTCAGAGAGCGGAGAAAAACATATTCTGACATGGAGTTACTTGCTGTACTTCGCTCACTACGATGGAATGAAGCCTTTGGCTCTATATCCTTCAGAGGAATTAGTCTCGACCCGCTGATGAGGGCCTTTGATACATATGGAGGCGAGTATGAGCCGTACGCTACCAGGCAAGGCAGGCCAATTAAGGTCAAGAGTACGGATTCTAAGAGACCTTTACTCGTATGGGAGCTTCGGGCCTTAGCACTGTGCAGCACGAAACTGAGGAGAATGGACTTCCGTGATAGTATCACACGTAGGAAGAAAGGCAGGATCGACTTTCAGAACCCAGGCGAGGAGGAGGGTGAGGGATGTGGTATCGTCGAAGCAATTATGCCTCTCTGCCGAAGGGGTTACACGAACGTTGACTGGTTTGATTTGACGGGCATTGGGCTTGTAGAAAGTGATCTGGACTGGCTAGGTATGTCCTTGTCTGGTACTTTTTACCCCACGCCCAACAGCTGACATATGGCCACAGTGGACGCCGCTGCCTCAAAGCTCGCACATTTCCGCGGATTTGAACTTGGGAGGTGCGGCCTGACAGAGCGCATGGTGTCACTATTCCTTGCAGCTTTGGTTGCACATGAAAATACACTGGAGGCTCTTGACCTGTCCGGGAATCCGGCACGTTTCCATGCCCCCTCTTTGAATACATCCATGTGCTATTTCCCATATTTGCGGAAATTAAATCTCTCTCGGGTGCTCAGAACCTCCGGACCAGATCCGCTATTGACTGCCGAAGTGCTACTCCGATGGAGGCTACAAGAGCTTGATCTAAGGTAGTAGTCCATTTCATTTACATTCAGAGAAGCTCTACTGATTTGCGTGTGAGCGTAGTGAAACACAGCTCAACAGTGAAACGGTGGACGCCATCTCGACATATCTCGCCAGTTCCCAATCCGATGCCCTGCATCAGTTGTATCTCACACGAACTGGCATTACATCACGAGACGCGGCTATTTTCATGCACTCGATGTCTCGAACCCCCGGGAAAGCAAGAGACTTGCATCTCCACATTGGGCAAAACAATCTTCATGTCAATCATGGGGAGTTGGTGGAAGCTATTGCATTGAGCTTCACACCGTCCCATCTCACGATGAGAATGGTGGATTATCCGAAGGAAGATATGTTCCGGGAGTTGATCAGGGCATTAACAATCAATACTACGATACAGTATCTCGACCTATCAAAGGTCTCGCTTCCATTCGAAGCGGGGTCGGAGACATGTGCAGCATTGGGGGAGCTCTTTGCGAAAAACACAACTCTGGTAGAGCTGGATTTATCTGGGGAACAGGCAGTGTTAGAAAGTGCTCGGCTGGGTTGTGGCATTATTGCAGCGTTAGGACGGCTGGCTGAAAATCACAGCTTGCTGTCCCTGCGGATCGAGCGTAAGTTGGAAAGGAGGCAACCTTGCATGAGAGCGCCATCTGCTAACTTCAGATAGTGCAAACTCTAGGCACATCCGGTGCAATGGTCCTCTCGCAGATGCTCCGTAAAAACAATACCCTACAGCATCTTCATTGCGACATGAACCGAATCTACCTTCAAGGCTTCTCCGCCATGGTCAATGCCCTGGAACAGAACACCTCTATACTATACCTGCCGAGGATGGAGTGGGACCGGGCTGAGCAGGCTAAAGCCCTGAAAGAACAATTTAACGCCACCAGTGCCACCAGTGGCGCAGCAAATACCTCCCCTCCTCAACCAATAAAATCCTCATTCCTACATAGAAAGAGTGCAGACCAGGCAGGAGGGAAGAAAGAGAGGAGGGTATTGATCTCTGAACAACCACCTCGAGCACAAGCGGTGAAATCAATACTGAGACCATCAATGGGCAGGCAATTGAGTACACTTGGAGAGGAGCAGGGAGGGCTAACTCCCAATGATGCAGGAAGTTCCTCATACGACCTACTGAGAACATTGGACGAGAGGTGGGATGCGGAGGTTATGCGGTTAGATGAGTTTCTCCACAGAAACGTGAATTTGGTGAATGGGCTTGCAGCTGCTCAGGTCGAGGAAAAAACCACACCTACAGTCCAGTTATGATAACTGCATGAGACGACAGAAGCTTTTATTGAACCTGAGAGGAGGTATATTGGTATATACGAGAGTTGACAGCCTATGGCCGCCTTGGAATTGGCATAGAGGGCGGCTCGTGAATTATTGAAAAAAAGTTACCTTTCACTGGAATTTAAGGGATGGTTTCATTTTACTATTAGGCGTTTGGACTATTGGGGGCGTTTAAGTTTTTCATTTTTTTTTCATTATGGGGGGTTTACTTTCTCGTATTGTTATGCCTTTTTTTGTCTGGTATTTTGTGGTTTGAGGACATAGTGGAGTGCAGTATAATGTAAAAGAACCATCTTTGGCTTGGGTACTGCTCGTGGTTTTTGTGTTAACTTGGCTTTTGTTGCTTTGTATTTGCTCGTGCTGTGGGAGTTTTGCAAAAAAGGGAGGTATTGATCATAGTCGAGGGGTTACCCTGAATTGAATTGTTGTAACTATTGGGTATTAGGGTAACAAATAAGACCAGACCTTGTAACACCTTGAGACATTGCCCTCTTTGATGGGTCTCTTTCTCCACACTGGTAATGTAGGTTATATTTGGCTACCGTATTGGGCCAAATTTTATTCTTATCCAATAGACTAGGCTGTATCTTTTCTATAAAATCTATGGGTACGTATCCAACTATAATATATATGGCATATTCCCACCTCTATTATAATACTGGAAGTACAGCTGTAGGTTCTTTATGGGTCAGTGTATTTAGTTGCGACAATATTGTGTTATTGACCGAGAGCCCTTGTTTTCCCATTGTTTTCTGTGCAAGTAGTCTGTCGGTGAGTTCTAGTTCTAGTTCTAGTTCTTTTTTTTTTGGTTGTTTGTGTGTGTGTGTGTGTGTGTGTGTGTGTGTATTCTGATTCTGAATAAGTAAAAGTGGTGGTGTGTATGTGATTTATACTTTAATTTTAATTTTAATTTTTTTTAGCTGTAAGATTTCCGTTACCCTGAACCACGAGAATGTATGGGGGGCCCCGGGGGGGAAATGCTATTCTACATACGCCTACAGGCAATTTGATGAGATAATTGCGCCAGGTATTACCCTGATCCGGGACAGGCGTCTTGTTTTGTGCAAATAGACATGCACATTGACGACTAGAGAATCTTTTTGGGGGCCTCCCCATTATATTATTACAGCTCCTCCTCTTCACCAAACCCTATATACACCAATTTGCATACGGACTTTCTGATATTTGCGTGTGTAGTAGGGGTGAAACGCTATAGTACGTGGTATCATTTACTTTGTACTGGTGGGGAATATAAACCATAGGTATCCGGGGGGAGGAACAGGGGACAAAAACCATATCAACGTCAGGAAGTAAAAAAATGACAATACCAAGAGACCAGTTGCATAAGAGACAGGAAACAGAAAACAGAGAGCAGAAAACTAACGCACACACATGAGATATCGATGTAGAGACTAGCTAGCCTCACAGAGAGGCGGGGGGAAGATACAAAAAAGGAAGATATCTGGGGGAGAAGTATGTGATCGGTAAAACGAGGAGAGGAAAAAATTACAAAACTTAATGTATACCAATTGATCAAAGTAAGATAACACCCCTTCCTTTAAAAACATTTGTTGTAACTCACTAATAGCCCAGTCCAGAAATCCTCCAAAGAGCATACACAACACAGGGTATATATTGACCATCTACAAGATGGGCCACTCTCAGCCCTTTCCTTAAAGAAATTGTACCACCTCAATCGGCTTCCTTAATCTCAATCGTCGGTGTCGGCATCCTATCACTTCCCCCCACAATTGCCGCTGGTTCATCTACAAGGGCACTCCCACTGGCTCCCCCCGAAAGCCCTAACAAAGGCGATGCAGTATGAGTTCCATTGTCCTCTGCACTTCCCCTTCTGGCACCCATGCTTAGCAGTAGACTCTTAGCCCTAGCCGCCGCATCCTCACCCGTCGCCGGCCCCGGATCAACCCCTAACCCCGATGCCCCATTTAACAGACTGACTCCTCCTCCATTAACACTTGAGCTTGCTTGCCTCTGCCTCCTCCTTGCCCTACGCCCTTGGCCTTCGTCTGTACTCGGCCGCCGACCCGTACGGAAGCTCCCTAGTGAGGCAAGACTGACACTATCGCTCTCGTCACCTACGCTAACATCTCCGCCACTCTTGAGCGCCTGAAGCATATTCTGTGCCCGGGATGCAGGGTCGTCATCTGGAGACCGCTGTCTCGAGGCTTTGCGAGGTACATCACTTGCATTGCTACCAGTGGGTGTGTCACCCGCTATCGTCGGTGATGGCAATGCTGGGGCATCAGCGTCGGTGCCAGCATCGCTAATACCTTCTCCCTCTCCTCCTACACCACCACCACCACCACCACCAGATGATAATCCTGCCTCCTCCTTCTCTACACTAGCTCCGTCGTCTCCGCTCAAGCCAGCATCAAGCGTAGCGCTGGCTTTCCTTTGCTTGGCATTATTCTTGAGTCTTGCCCTCTTTCTTGCATCCCGCTGCTGCCGTTGGGTAGGGCCTGCATCACGTAATTTCTGCAGTAATGTGTCCATAGCACCAGTGGGGGTCCCCACAGGTGAACTGGGGGGCTTCCCCTTCACAGGCTTGTTCTGGGCGGCCTCGAGCATCTCTCGCCTCTTTTTAGCGCGTGCCTCATCCTCTTCTAACTCTAGGTTTTTAAGGTGTGAAGCCTAGAAGAATGTAAGCCTATGAATCAAGATATAGTGGCGGAGGGTGTTACGATACCTTATAGTCCTTCAAGAACAGACTAATCTTCTTGAAAAAGCCTTTCCTTGCGCTCTCATCACTAGGGTTTTCACCAAAGAACGCTAAAAGCTTGTCAAAGGTGTTGCTCATCTCCTTTAAATGATCACCAAGGTAACCGGCCTTCTTTCTTGCCTCTGGTAAAATTGGCAACACGACTTGAAGAACCCTATCCTGTGGATGGAATTTGGACTTGTCGCTCAGGTTGCCAAAGTCAACCGATTGCTGGATATTGTTGATGTTATCGATAAAAATCTTTGCCTCTTTCCTGAGGTTGTCCACATCAACCCTTTCCAGGGCGTGACACTCATGAAGCTCATCAAGGAAGCTTTGATATTCGGGGAATTTATTGCGCACAGTTTTCTCGACAAAGTCTAGGAAGTTGCGGCGGTTCTTTTCATCCTTGGTATTGACTAAGCGCTGGAGAGAACCCAATTTGAAACCAGTGGCTTGCTTGTTTGCATCGTTCATGTAATTACCCAACGATAGAATAATCTACTCCGGAAGTTAGCATGACCGATATTCGCATTAGAGGTGAAGGATGTGGGGCATACATCGAGGATTCCCTTGAAACTCTCGCTGGCTTTAATTGTATCAGCAACTTTGACGACTTGTGTAAGCTTCTGTATCAAGTCTTGGTAGTCTGCTTGCATGTTCCTAGTGAGAGCCAGCGCTCTTGTTCTGCTTTTCCAATAATGGTGAAGCTCATAACAAGTCTCCAAGAAAATTTGATCCTCTCTAGTCAACTCGTTGGGGTCCTGTTCCCGCTGTAGCTGGTCTCTATCTGGTTGTGTCCAATCTTTTGAGTATGGTGCCATCGACTTCATCAGATTATCTGGAATATTATTAAGTTCTTCCTTCTGCAAGAAATCTAGGATGGCGGCGTTATCTAGCATTTCTTTGTCACATCCAATAATCTTCCGTACCACTTCACTGACAGGTAAGGTAGAGTATTTGCTCAAGGCAATTTCTGAAATATTTAG
>Ga0307514_10003072_pt1 | contig 16450 bp, 21 predicted proteins | sample 16_EM_MG_FD_203088 | JGI IMG/M metagenome (GOLD analysis project Ga0307514, IMG submission 203088) | Populus trichocarpa ectomycorrhiza microbial communities from riparian zone in the Pacific Northwest, United States - 16_EM | ecosystem: Host-associated > Plants > Roots > Unclassified | place...
AGGTTGTTTCGATTATGTACTACTTAAAATTGGCAATCGTTGGTGAGATATACAGTAAAACCAAGGTTAGGGTTACAGCCAAAAGCCGAACCGTCGACTCTACCGACTCTGTCAAACAAAATCGATATCCGAGAAACGCAACGAAGGAGCTTCGGATAACGATCATCTTAAGGAACAGTCTAAAGCGGCAGCATAGACTTCAGGGTGGGCGTTGAACGTGTTGTGAATGCGAGGGGAGAGAACCGAGTGGAGAGGTGACCGTACATGCGGGGAACAATGGCCACGGCCGGGGAAATATCGCAGACGAGAAAAGCGCTGTGGGATATCTTAGTTTTGGCGGGGTGGATGCGGGACGTTTGTGAAGGAATGTGGTCGCAATGGGCCCTGTGCTCGACTTTTTGCGAAACCTCGCGGGATCGAGGGAAGTTCGCCGCTAGCCTGAGCTTGGGCGGGCCAGAGCGCACTGCGGAAACCGTTCGAGGTGAGGGAACACGCCTGGATACCTTGCCGAGACTATTACAGAGAGTCTTGGACCCCTTGAGTACCCAATGCGAAGACTGAACCCGGGAGAGCCCCGCGATGTTATGCGACATTCCGACGATCTTGCGAACGATGTCGATGATCGATGACCGATGGACTCGTATGAGGAGATCCCACCCCCCGATTTACAGACTTCTTAATTCGCTGATTTTGGGCAGGTGCAAGAGCTACATGCCAGAGATTGAGGTTGACGATGCGAAGTCGTTACTGTTGCTTCGGGCTATTCAAGATCGTCGGGACGCTTTGTGGTTGCCAGTTTGGTGCACATGACCTAAGAGTTCCGTAAAGCATGCCGAGATATAGAATCTCCCTCTTGAAAAATGACGATATTGCGCTGATTTGGGATGAGTGTGGGTCGATGTTCAAGTGCTCGAGCGTTTCGCAGCGATAGCGAGTATATCGATGGGCCTCATTTTCAACCAACGCTAGTCGAGACGTAGTATACTATAACGGAGAGAGGAGTTCGTCGCACCTCCTTTGTCACCTCACACCATCCTCCCTGCCAGGTTACATTCTAAAATTCTCAATCTTCGCAAGTGCAAACGTACAGAGGTCTGTTGGTGCATTGGTGATCCAAAAATCATCCCGATTGCCCACGCAGATTCAAATCGCATCTCCAGATTTCAATGTTGCTATGGCTAATGTCATTGGGCCTGCCAGGTCGAGTGCTGATTGGGGTCGAAGGGAGCTCATTGCGTACAAAATCACCGTCTCGCTTGTCTCACCAGACATTTTTTTCCCTTTCCCTTACCCGTCGCTCGACCACATTGATCCTGCCATTCTCAACCCTCCCCTATGACACCAGCCCCACCCTTTCCAAATCCACCACCAAATATCTCCGCTACCTCGAGTTAGCCACTTCACCCGTCCAAGAGAGTTTCATTGATAGCTTCGCCATCGAGACACTGAAGCTTCTGGACTTTGACGAGCAAAACACCATTGTATCTATGCGCCAGTGACATCATTTCTTTCTACAATGGCTGTGCCGATCGTGATGCTCAGGCGGATGTGTGCCCTGTGTGCCTCATCCACAATCGAGGCTCTGTCCTCCTGGTGCTCATTCAGGAAAGGACCTTTGGTGACGCGGAGGCTCGGATTGTTGCGGAGGCCATCGCGGCCTTTCAGTTCAACAACGAGCGCAGATACAAACCCCTAACATCCATGACCATCCCTTGCATCACAATGTTTCGTACTCGTCCGACATTCTACCTCGTCCCTGTCGACGCAGAGCTGAACAAAGCTGTCATCAGTGGCCAGTATCCCAAACGTACGACTCGGGTCTTGCGGTGTGTGACTGTAACAAAACCGTCCGCCCTCGTTGGGAGGACATGGAATATAGAAGGCTTGCCCTGAAGCGTTTCCTCGCTTTTAAGGAGCTCGCAAAAAGTCACTGGGTGCGTATTTTGGAGGGGATGGAGGCGTCGCCTTGAACCGCATATGCTGTGGTTTGGAAATTCCCTGTCCTATTCTCGGACGTTGGCTCATGTACTATTTGAGCTCTACATTTTTCATTGTCTCGTATCTTCAGTTCGTTACAATGCTGTAAAAATGCCGCCCGGCCCGCAAGGCCTTGCAACGGAGGAGGGAAGCTGGGTATTATAGCTGGTTCGTCGCACCTCTGTGAGCGATCTTCGACCCCTGTTGTCCCTCGTCGGATGTTTTTTCGGTGCGGCCTGCGTTATGTCATTCGTTTACGCGGCACCCGGAGGGAATGCTGGTTTTTTTTTCTCCTTGTGTGCGAGTCCCATCGGCGCTACACCTACTAAAACACCATTTACTACACCTTACCGGTGCAAGCTGCCCTTTAGATACTGTCTACATACTGCTGGTCGCTTTGTCAAAACAAGAGTTCCCCGAGTTGCTTATCGCTGAGGAGGATGAGCCGTACACGTGCTGTTCCTGACCGGGTCCCAGATGGCGGCCAAGCGCGCGTGGTGGCTGCTCTCTCAGGCTGCCCTTGGGTTGGGTGGAAGAGAAGGGTAGATGAGAACGAATCTGGCCTGTTGACCCTTATCTCTCGCCTCCCCTCTTTCCCTCTCTCTTCCACCGCCCTCGCTCGAGATTTCCACCCAACCTCATAACGATTTCGCATACTTTCCAAAAACGCACCCTCAAATCAAACACGCGTACCGGCCCTTTTTCTTTTCCGCGCACCACTCCCTTTGTTGCGCCCGTAATCCCGCCCTTCTCCTTTCCCGAACACCCTCACGAACCCCGAGCCGAACACTTGCTCGGTAATACCGTCATGCTGGACGACACCAAACTGTCCGTGGTGCTTTCTAACGGTGAGTACCACCACTTGGATCTTATCTTATTTATTCGAAAAGTGGGAACAAAATTCTAACAAACGGGCGCCGCGTTGTCTCCCCCGCTTTCCATTCCTTCACCCAATCCACCTCCGTCTGGTCACGGTCTTTCCCTCCCTTCCCTTCGCCTTTTCGTATCTTCCGTCCACTCTCTGTCGTCATACCATCATGATTGACACCGCAGCACCAGCCGAAACACCTTCTAGGAAAAGGGAGCGGGAGATCTCCCAAGAACCTATGACGCCATCCGTGGTATGTCCTCTCATCTGTTCGATTTCTTCGTCCATAACTTCCTGCCCCGTCCACCCTCTCCCTCGTTCCGTCGCCCTCTGTTTCTTCATCCACCTGTTCTACTTCGTTCTGGCAAAAGCGCATGGCTAACATGAGGACCGATCGTCTCCCCCCCTGCCCCCATTCCCGCTTTCCGTCTTCTGCTTTACTTTTCTATCATCAGGAGTCTCGTTCTATGTTCGATGGCGAATCCCCTTCGTCACCACAACCATCGTCTTCACGATCCTCCAGACGGTCGCCGAAGAAAGGTCGCCTCCTCGGTCCAGGGAACCTAGGCAAAACCACCGAGGAGGAACAACAAGATCTGGATCCCTCAGAGACCCAGAGTCATGGCTCGGGACCTACACTGATTCCCCCTGCTGTTGAAGAAGATAGCGGGGGTGAAAGCAAGATGGTGATTTCAGTCACTGGATCTCCCCCGCACGAAACTAAGATGAGACAGATCAGCGAGGGTGTTCATGGGATTGAGATGAAGAAGACGGACAAGACAGATGATGATCGTGTGCTCACTCTCACTCCGTTCCCCACCACAGAGGACACTGAGGACGAGGAAAAGTCTCCCGCAGATTCCGAGAGACCTCGCGTTAGCCCGACCGATTCCACTGTTCTTGACATTATCCAGCCCGAAACTACTACATCCGGTACCGAGTCATCAACGGTCATTGATGAACCACCTGTGTTACTCGACAGGCCGAAACGTGCTTCTGCAGATTACCTTCTGCCTTTCCCTACCTTGAGGAGGGGGTCAGATTCCTCGGCTGAACAAGAGAAGGGTTTGAAGAGGAAACTTGGGGATCGTGCGGTCAGTGAGAGCAGGGATGCTGAATGTGTGGGCAAAAAGACCCCGAAGAAGGACGTTGCGGGCGCTGCCACTACATGTGTTACTGGCACTAAACGTGTTCGTGACGAGGAACAGAAGGATCCGAACCCCAAGGAGCCCAAACGACCATCTCCTCCACCTGAGAAGACTACAAAAGTGGAGACTGAAGCGCCACCTGTGGCATCCTCGTCCAAGATGGTGAGCGCGTGTCTCAGATTCAAGCGAACATTGACTGACTACTCATAGGTCGGCTTCATGGCATACGCCAACATTAATCCGTATGCGTCCCCCAAGAAACCATCGAATTCCGAGTCTACCAAGAGGCCAAGAGAAGATGCAGATGAAGACGCAAATCCCAGAGAGCCTAAGCGTCCCTCACCACCACCAGACAAGAATCCCGTAGAAGAGCCAAAACCAACAACCTCAGGGGGTGGGTTCCTGGCGTTCGCCTCCACGACATCCCCGTTCGCCTCCGTTAAGGGTCCCAACGTGTTTGGGAATTCTTCGACAAAAACCACCGCCCCACCATCACCTTCGCCCTCCCCGTGGTTAGGTGGAGTGCGCACGCCTTTGACTCCCTCCCACGACCAAATACGACCCGTATTTGGGACCACATCTTCGCCGTATGTGCGTCCCGGATCTCCCGGTCCAGCCTTCGGCAGGAGCAACTCCCCTTCCTCTCGAAAATTGCATACCGTCGGTGGCGTCAACAAAAACACCACTAGCGCGTTCTCTGCTTACGCCACTAACGGATTTAGTGGGTTTTCACCGGGCCCGAAGAAGGTAAAGGCTATTGAGGAGAACGGGAAGAAGCGAGAAGGGAGTCCTGATGGAAGTGGGAAAAGTGACGAGGAAGAGGAGTCCGATGAGAAGGAGATGATGTCATTCAAAGATCGTCTGAAGTCTCAGAAAGACGACCAAGGGAGCGGGGAAGATGAGAAACCAGTTTTAACAGAGCAAGAAGGTATGCCACCCTGTAAGCGCCTAATCGGCAATGTGACTGATCTACTGTGCTTCCAGTGGTGACTGGAGAAGAAGAGGAAGACACGGTGTATCAAGTGCGAGGGAAGTTATTCGTACTGAGCGAGCAGAACCAGTGGAGCGAGAGGGGAACTGGTATGATCAAACTCAACGTGAGCAGGGCGTACGGTAACAGTGCCAGACTTGGTGAGTGACCAGCTAGTCTGATCTCCCGACCGTACATCCTGTGCTGATGGATCATCTCTGTGCCAATCGTGATAGTGATGAGGAAAGACGCAGTATACACTGTGCTTTTGAATGCGACCCTCTTCCAGGGTATGAAGTGTTCGTATGCACCTCAGGATCAGCGATACCTGAGGTTCAGCACGTTCGATCGAAGTGGTGCCCCAACTCATTACAACCTCAGGGTGAGCGTAACCTTGGCTTTTGGGTTTTGACCTCCGACTGATCAGCGTTGATTGGTATTTGTATTCCGTTGACACAGCTCGCCAATGCAAAGATCGCCAGTGAATTGTTGGATGAGATTAACACGCATATCCCCTGAACAGTTTCCGGATCCAAGGCTACATAACGATATCTCCGCCTTATTTTCAGCTTCATTTTCTCTCTCTCTCTCCCTTTCTTGTTACTTGCTCTGGGACCATCGCCAATGTATTTAGTTAAGCACAGATGATCTGGATGTCGTCGCGAATGATCCGATGTCACGTGAAATAGTGCCTCCGAGGTAGGCCATCCAATGATTCCAATCGGTCGGGTTCTACCTCGAGAACAAGGTGCGAAACGTTGAGGACAGTGACGACGATGACGTGTTTTGGCGAGACTTTTTCGTGTCTGCCTCTTTCATCTCTCCTCCTTTCCGTTCGTCTGAATGAACACTCGGATAATCAGAAACAAAAAAGAGAAAAATATAAAAGAACACAAAAGTTGGAATTACGTCGGGTTCTGCGCCTGAGCGTCTCTTTGATCGATATCGTAATTTCGGATGTTTCCCATCACATTTCGCGTCCTTTTCCTTCTCCCACCACCACGTCCGTCCTCGTCCTCGCCGTCTTCCTCGTCGTCGTCCCCGTAGCCAGCGTTCACCGACAACTTACGGCTCTCGGCGTCCAACGATGAACGTCTCCGCCCTCCTGCAGGAGTCGCCCTCGGGTGATCTTCGTAACAGACAACAGGCACAGAAGCAACAACAGCAGCAACTACAACGCCAAGTAACCCCACAACCTCAGCAGACGCACGACAGACGGTCTTCCTTCGACACCGTTCGAGACCACGATCTAAAGGACCGCGAGCGAGAACGAGAACCTGACTTATACCGTAACCGAGCCTCCAGTATCCCGTCGCGGCAACAGATCGACCCCCCTTTCCCTATCAGCAATTCAATCTCGAAACTGAACCAGCCGTCGCATGGCCCGGCACTTGGAATTGGCTATCCCAACGATCACCCATCATCACGGGCGCCCCATCAATTGCCCCCACCTTCTTCGCTTACCGGAGACCTCCCCGATCCTGGAACCCGTCTGCTTCCTCCGAGGTCAGTCTTTGTATTTTTTATCCTTCCCCCCCTCGTCCCGCACGGGAGGCGGACGTACTCGGATCCAGAACGTTGTTGATGCTGTCATCATTCAAAACCTTAATATTCGAACCTGCCCTTCTCGGTTCACTGACGCGCGTGTGACACATCTATCTCACAGGGACCAACCGCCGCCGCCTTTCCCACCTCGAGAACGCGAGCCTCCACCTCCGTTTCACTCACATCATGAACGACCTCCGCCTCCACCCTCGAGTGGTCAACAAGGTTACGGGATCGACGGTCGGCACCATTCGTCACATCCGAGAACTCCCTCGGATCGACCGCTCCCTCCACCTTTCATGCCCCCTCCATTGGATTATCCAGCCGACCGTCTGAAGCCGCTGCCGAAACCGATCAATGCTCATCCTGGAGGCTCACACCCTTTGTATCCTACACCAGTTACCTCTCGACAGAGTAATGGCCACCCTTCTGGATACCCGTCTTCAAGGCCCAAATCCCCCGTTTCATCGAATTACTCGGAGCAGTCCTCAATGTTTGATGGCCATCATTTACCCTTACCTCCTCCGCCACCTCCTTCACATTCTCAGCACCCGAGATCGCGGACAAGCATTATTGGACAGTCACATCCGTCCAGTAATCGCTCATCGCCCGCCATGGCAAGTCTCCCGCGCTTGGACGATCACCTGCCTCACCCCCAGAACGTGGGAGCCCAGATGTCCCAATCGGGAAATCACCTCGGTCCGGGGCCCTCCCTGCCAGCCTCACACCATCCATCATCCTCCTCGTCCCCCAGAACCCAGAACAAGATGACCGCTGGGCCGGCAGCCCTCCCATTGCAAGTTCCGATGTATCACCTTCCCAAGCCAAATGGCTCCCCGACACGAGAACAGAGGGAAAGAGACCGCGAATACGAGAGGTGGGAACGCGAGCAGAGAGAGCGATCTCGGGATATCGTGCAAGTTGAGCGTGTTGAGAGACATTCACGGAGTGGATCGAATCGTGGAGTGCCAGGTTATCCAGATGCGAACGGTGCACCTCCACGTCAGAACGTTAGCCGGGAAGAACGGGAGTGGGATAGGCAACGTGAACGCGCAGAGCGAGAGAGGGAGATGCAGATTAGGAAAGAAGTCGAGTCTAACTCTGGCTTTTTATCTCGAGCCGGACCCCCCACACAACGAGGTGAACACCCTCCGAAAGATCACGTCCTCTCGCGAAGTCAGCAGCAGGCCCATTCTTCACATCTGCAACCTCACCACAATAACCCCCAACAATCACACCCCGTGCACAGAAGTCATCATCACCACCACCACCACCATCATCCCCGCGGATCGGCCTCGAAGGGTAAAAACAAGGACCTGGGTACACATAAGAATCAAAATGTCAACCCTATCGTTGTCGTCGAACCTCACCACCAAAATTCCATACCCCATCGCCCACCTTCTCATTACAACGAGCCGCCGTACAAACAGTTGCCCTCTCCCAAAACAGGACCAAATGATCTTCCTATACCTCCCATGAACGGCCCTGGACTCTCACCTCTGGACCACTACAACCACCACATTCACCGTAGCCAACGTACTTCTCATCTTCATCTCTCGCAATCTCTCCCTGCTCTTCCACCTCCAAGTATCATTACCCGACCTCCAAGCCCACAAATTACCCACCCCGTACACCTCTTCCCACCATCGGCGCTTGAACCACTTGTCCCTGGCGTTCACCTTGGTGTTTTTGTCTACCCGAGATTGCCTTTCCCGTTCTTTGACTTCCCTGAAAAGGTCGTCGTCAATGTCGATAAGGATGGCGCGTTGGTTCCTGACGAAGTCCTGGCGAACGAGAACGGCGATCCTACAAAGGCAGCAATGCTGGAAGACATGATGGTCCTCGAAAAGGAGGTGGATCGTGAAGTTCAAGCTACTGTCATCCTCCCATGGGGTCTTCTCTATGATGAACTTCCGACCATGTTCTCGAAGGGAGAGTCCGGTTGGAAGGGTTTGAACCTCTGGGGTGGAGGAATCATTCCACGCGGTGGAACGACGCCAGCCGAAGCACAATCCTCTGGTCCAACAATCGGTGGTCGACGAGTGTACACCGACGACTCGGATATGGCGTTGTGCGTGTTACATTCGGGTTTTGTGAACATGAGTGGAATGAGAAAGGCCAAGGCGAACAAGATGAGTATGAAGATCGAGGTGAGGTTGTCCAAGGAAGGGAGGTTTGTTGGAGGGTTTGGCGCCGCGTATCATGGGGGTCACTTGGAGAAGGAGAGGGAGGGCGGGTTGGACGGCGTGAATGGTAACGAGGAAGATGGAAGGAGGATGCTAAGCGGAGGGTGGGGTAATGGTCATGATGGAGCCGGACTGGAGATTCTTGCCGTTGAGTTTATCAGGGTGAGTTGACAAAAAGCAGAATCCGCTGTATCACAAGTTCACCGACCCGCCTTTCATCAGGGCTTGTCATATTCCGGGGGTTTGTGGAACAGGAAACAAAGGCTGAAGGAGTATGCGGAAAGGAGACTCGTCGTTTGTCAGTCTTCCCTTCCCTCCGTTGGAAAACGAAAACGTGCGCAGTGTCGGCGACTAGCCATCCTCGGCGACAAACCATATCGTGGGTTGGATTCGAAGGTCTGGTATGATATCAGTGGGGATGACGCCAGGTGGATGGACAACAATTCTCTGGTTTTCTCTCAATCTGGGTTGCCAACGTGCGCATATATCCTAGTCTCCCTCCTTGCTGCGGGCTGACCTCACTTGAGTAGGTTCAAGTATCATTCAGTGGCACTGAAGAACGCGCTTCTGCCGCCACTTCCAAAGGACGCCCAAACAGTTTCGCGATCAAGAAAGCGAAGGAGGCTCGATCTTAACGGCGTTTCGACCGATCCGAATGTCCCCGAAGATGGTTCGGAATATGGTGTCGTGCTGGAGACATCTAAGGAGTGTTTCCTTATTGTCCGACATGACAAGAACACTCAGTCAGCAAGCGTGGATGGTGTGGACGGGGTTACTTCTGATAAGGCGACGTTCACGATCTCGTTGATACAAGGGGAGGTCGAGGTCACAGAAGTTATTCCCACCTCAAGTTCGATCCCACCGATTAATCTGGTGGAGCTCACGCCCGTTCCTGTAGGAGAGCAACCGAAATCACCACTCCCAGCACCGGAACAACCTACGAAGGAGCCGTCACCTGTGGAACCGCTTCCGCCCGTCTCCACCCCGCAGGAATTGAAGGAGGTAGTCCAGGATCCTGAACGCGGACGCTCCACTTCAATCGTGGACATGGAACTCGACACGCCTATCTCTGTCACCCCAACTGCCACCACGAATCCCGACGTTCCAAACATAGAGAAGATCTTCCCTAACGTGGGTGTACCTGAATTGAGTCAGGGCACGGTTCTACAGAACACGAACTCGAGGGCCGGTGCTGACCAACCACAACCTGAGGGTACCGCCCCCCAGGAGAAAGCACCGTCGACGGAGAACGTTTCCGCGAAGCTCGAAGCCGTTCCGTCGAAGTCTCCCTCTCCTGCATCGGTCACGGTCACGGAAACTGCGCGTCCTGAAGCTCTTCCCTTCACCTCCATTCCCGTACCCCAACCCGAGGCGCAAGGCCCGCCTCACATGAAACTCAAACTTCAGATTCTGCAACGAAATGTTCGCGAGGAAGACCTCGTATTTGGAGATGATGGTCTTGGCATTCTCTCTGCCGATGTGGATCCCCTGGATAATACAAAGAAAGGCTGGCTCATAGAGGCTCCACGGTGGAGAAGGTACAATGGTAGAATTTCGGACAGTATCGTAGTCGACTAAGCCTCTCGTTTTTTGCGTTATTATTATTGCTTATGGTAGTAATCGTAATTCCACCATCAGGACGAGTTTGTGTGGGAAAGGTCGGACGAAGAAGTGAGACACGGTCACGTGTTGTGTTGACATACGCCTCGTGTTGCCAACATCGTCCACTACGGCACCCTCCGCTCTCTCTCCAATCTCGCCACACACCGCTCTTACCCGCCTCACCTGGGTAACCCCTTCGCCACAAGGAGAGAGAGATGTCGTGGATGTCTATGGATATGTCCGCGACGAACACGGATGCGAACGGGAACTCCTCCGAGATGAGCTACACGTCTAGCTTGCAATATTTGAACTCTCAGCTCGTCGCGCACGGCTTCGCGTATAACCCTGGGATCTCCTTAGATGGCCTCTCGACGCCGAATACGGAGACCGTGGTGAAGGTGTTTCTTTCGTTGATGAACCAACGAGTGGTGCGTCTACTTTTCATGTCAACATCCACCTCAGGATCACTGATACCGTGAATGTGGCGATCTTTTTTCTTCTTCTTTGGGGGACGCTTGCAGAGGGATATGGAGAGGATCGATGAGCTGAACACGAAAGTGAGAACTACGGGATACGATAACGATAGGCTGCGGTCCATGCACCAGAACGCTGTCGACACGGCTGGGAACGCGGAGAGGGAGATGAACGTTTGGAAGTCTAGAGCGTCGTGCGTATCTCATTCCGCATCTCTCTTTTGGAGAATTCACACTCCTCTCGATTTTTGCAGGACAGCAGAGAAGGTGGCGGAAAACACGGAGAAAAAGTACAAAGCCTTAACTCAAGAGAACCAACGGCTCCGAACGACCCTTCAAAGCGTACGGCTCGGCGCCCAAAACGAAGTGAAGAGGTTCGAGAAGGAGAAGGATAAACTCTTAGAAAGGCTCTCCAAGATCGCCGACTCGAAACAGATAACGGCTCAGCTCAGTTGCTCAAACTTGAACGTCGGCGCGACCGAGAGTAGGTTCGAGAAGGGGTATCTCGATATCGCTTTGGAGGACGCCGAGAACGCGAGGGTGAATTTGGCTGAGGAGAACGATGTGCTCAAGAAGTTGGTTGTGGATTGTGCGAACGGATCTCAGGGGTTGTTGCATAGGATCAAGTATCGTGGTGATGAACGCCATATGGTTGACGAGGTACTGAGTGCGGTTTTTCTGTTTTTGGGGATTCGAATTGACATCGCCGTTTTAGCCCACTCCGATGACCGAGGCACAGCTGTTCCCGTTGGCCCCGATGAATGCCGCTCGCGAGGCATTCAAGGGAATCTTGCACGTTGTCGAAGATGCTATCGAGAAGCGGTTGGAGAATACCCCAGATTCCAGTGCTTCGGATATCGCCAAGCTGAACGTTATCGTCCAAGATCTGCGAACTGAACTTGGTGAGCTGGATGTATTGGTTGTACGTTTGTACTTTGGGGTGACACGGGACGCTTCGCCGTTTCAGATCAAGCTAGATGCCACACTTCTGACTACGCCAACCAAGCGCGGTCGCTTGTGGACAAGTTCATCAAGGGCCAGGATTCTTCACGCGTTCTTTCGACTGCGCCGGGCGTAGACTCGGAGGCGATGTCAACAGAGAAGCAACGGTTACAGGCTGAGCATGAGGAGCTCGAGGAAGATCGCCGTAACCTCACTGAGGCTGCGTTGAAGCTGGGCAGGGAGAGAGCTGCACTCGAGGTCCAACGGTTGGAATTCTTGGAGGAGCGACGAGCGTGGGATGTCAAGAAGATGATCGATGACCTTCCGCCATCACCTAAAGCGGCGGGAATGCCATCGTCGTCTGCGGATGTCAAGTCGGTGTTGAAGAAAAAGCTGGCTTCACCTTCTCGCAGGAAATCCAAGTCCCCAATGAAGCCTCAGCCCACGAAACAGAAGCGGAGATCGTCGACTGTCGTTGCTGGTAAGAAGGGAAGGAAGAGCGTCAAGTTTAGTTCCCCTCCCAAGAAAGCGGTTCCGATGCAGACGCTGGATACCGAACTCTTACCTCCTTCTCCTCCGCCGTGCAGGGAGACCATTGCTCGTATGACGAGTGTCCAGGATCTGTTGGCTTCGTGTGCGCAGCCGAAGGAACTGGTAACCACCGAGTTTGTCCTTCCTCCACGTTCACCCCAGTCTTCGTTACCACCACCGCCGAAACCCACGAGTCGCGCACCTCCCCCTTACTTCAGCTTTTCCGGCCCATCCACAACTCCCGATTGCTCACCATCAGACCACGTTCCACAACCTTCCACTAGTGACGCAGGACAACTCCCTCCAAAGTCACCCGGTCGAGCGTTCCCCGTTGCCAAGCCACTGGCCCAGCGGATGGTTCACGCATACTCTCCCGTTAAGCCGAGTCCCCTCAGTCGGGTTCTTATGGTCGACAGCGCGTCTCCTCCGCATGAACGTCCGGCTGTGTCTTCTGGGGACCCTGATGATCCTTTCGACTCGGTGGCAGTGAACATGTCTGTCGAGAAACGACCACCCCTCGCCACTTTGATGGAGGAAGACTGGGCTAAGCCATTGGAGGATCTGGGGAAAGGTAAAGAAGTGGACAAGGAGTTGACGTTGGAAGAGGAACTGGGGATTTCGATGGACGTTGACCCGGACCCTCCTTTGAAAGCCAGGAACACGCCGATGTCGCCGAGAAAGATGAAACCTTCCACGACGAAGAAGACGACTGGTACGTCTGCAACGGTCAAAACAAAGGCGAAGGTCGAGGCCAAGAAACCTACAACTACTGCTACAGCCAGAGACAAGGGTAAAGCAAAGGACACGGAGAACAAATTACAAGACAAGGTCCCCACAAAACCGGCTACGAGGACACGGACTGCAGCGGCGGCTGGGCTGGACAAAGAGAACACCGTCACGAAGAGACAGAAACTGAACCCGCCAACTTCGCCCACCAAGCCTCCACCGCCAGCGGGGAGCCGAGGGACAATGAGCAGCAAAACTGCGACGAAACCTCCACCACCGAGGACCAGATCACGACCTGGGGTCACCGCTGCCACTACAAGTAGTGCCACTCGGAGCGCCACGACGACGACGACGGCTGCTACCAGAGCTAAACGTGTTGTAGCCCCATCGAAACGGTAGATCCGTTTCGATCTGTTCTTGCTTGCATCATTCTTTTCTCCTTATAATCTACAGTATATACGTAACTGTGTAACACTAGGTCGAGGACATTCAACGCAATCCACGCTCTGCTTACAATTTCGGGACGTGCAAAAAATAGTGCTTCACGCTGAACGCGCGATTGCGAGCAAAGTCGTATTAAGCGCCCTTTAGTTCGGCAATCGCCGGTCAGATGTGCAGTAGAAAGGTTTGGGATCAACCACAAGTTCAGCCACAAGCTGACCCACCGAACCATCCCACCGTCCCCTTTCCATTCACCAAAAATACAGGCCGAACAGATGACCGCCCCCACAAATTCGATGAAGGAGCTCCGGATTGAGAAGCTCGTTATCAGTGCGTCCACCACCTTGTGCTCGGGTGACTGATGTAACTTAGTGTTAACACAGACATCTCCGTCGGTGAATCTGGAGACAGACTGACCAGGGCTTCCAAGGTGCTTGAACAACTCACCGGTCAGACACCCGTCACGTCGAAAGCCCGATACACCGTCCGAACGTTCAGTATCCGTCGTAACGAAAAAATCGCCGTCCACGTTACCATCCGTGGCCCGAAGGCTGAGGAGATCCTCGAGCGTGGCCTCAAGGTCAAGGAGTACGAACTTCGAAAGAGGAACTTCTCTGAAACCGGAAACTTTGGATTCGGTATCCAAGAACATATCGATCTCGGTGCTCGATATGATCCCGGTATCGGTATCTTTGGTATGGACTTTTATGTTGTGATGGGACGACCGGGAGGGCGCGTGGCTAAGAGGAGGGCCAAGAGGTCCCGTGTCGGCTTCCAACACAAAGTAAGGAAGGATGATACCATCGCTTGGTTCAAGCAGAGGTTCGACGGTATCATCTTGGTGAGGCGTTTCCCATGTTGTTTTCTTTTTCGTCTGCTTTGCTCACCACAATACTTTTGAAATAGGCAAAGTAGACGTTTGTTCCCGGGACTCGTAGGATACCGGATTTTGTCGTTTTTTTAGTGTACTTCTGCCATCGCAAACTTAGGTCACCTGACCGCATTCGTTGCGCGCTTTTTCGTCAACCTCCACCATATCTTTGCTGAGATTTCCACCTTGCTATGGCGAATCTCATTCGGTCTGCCAAGTCGGGCAGTAGCTGGTCTCAGGACGATCTCTGCGCGCACAACATCGTCGTCTCAACCCTCTCCCCAGACGAGTTTTTCCTTGTCCCTAACCCCTCCCTCGACCACATCGATCCTGGCATTCTCAACTCTCCTCCTGATGACACAAGTCCTGCTCTTTAGAAAGCCGCCTACCCCGATTTTTCCACCGTAGCCCCTCGAGAAGGAACAATCAATGACTTCGTTTTTCGGACACTAGAGCTCCTGGGCTTCGGCATTTTAGTTCTGCACTATATCATTCCTTCAACGTTTGTGGCGAGGTCGATCGCATTGCTCGAACCGATGTCTGTCTTCTCTGTCGGCCAACCTTTGTCCTATTGGTGGTAATCCAGGAGAGGGTCTCTGACAACACGACCGACGCAGAAGTCGGATCGTCGTGGCGTCTATAGCGGCCTTTCAATCAAACAACCTGCAGCGCATAAAGTGTGGCCTCGACCCCCTGAATGTCATGACCATCCCTTGCATCAAGATGTCCGGTACTCGCCCCACTTTCTATCTTGTCCCAGTCACCACGCAGTTGGACAAAGCTGTCGTCGCTGGCCAGTGTCCCGGACATGTGACTCGGGTCTTGCGGTGTATGACTGTGGTGACGCATGCACCCACCCTCCTTGGGATGGAGAATGTTGAATACAGAAGGCTTGCACTGAAGCGTTTCCTCGCTTTCAAGGAGGTTGCAAAAAGCCACTGGGAGCGTGTTTTGGAGGGGGTCTAGGTGTTGTTGTCTTACAATGTCCTTGAACCAGCTGCGTAGTGGTTACTTTGTTTCCCAGACCCCCCAATATAAAAGCACTCAGTCCGTATTACTGGACAATTGGAAAATCCCTGCGCGGCTCGTAATCGATATCGACGACTCGTGTGCATCGACGGACTGAGGAACGCCAACCATTTGTTGTCTTTTGCGTACGGATACATGGTTGTTCCCGTAGTCCCCCCAGCATTCCACCATAACACATCGCCGACTGCGTAGCGGATGTACTCAATCCTAAATCGTGGGAGAACCGGGTTCGGGAATTCAGCGCCAGCCACGGTCATCCAGAAGAGGAAACTGTGGCTGGCCTCTTGACACAATATAAGATGAATACTATCGGCGGTTGTTGGTATCCTATTCCCCGTCATCCGCCCACTAAGGACGCAACTGCACGCCAGCTCAGCGACCTCGTAGCATCCTCCTCATATCCAACTTACCCTCTACTGGACATAACAGTCCGAGGATCTCGCTCGCAATATTCACCACGCTTTTGTCGTGACGGAAGGTTAACCATCTGTGAAGATTGTGGCGGTTCCCAACCATGCCAAAGAACCAACAAAGCGTCCCGTCTGTACCCCCGAACCGACCTCATCCACGCAATCGCAAGAAGCAGCCTTGTAATTGCACGATATGCCAACGAACGGGTCCAGGAAATGGCACCCATTGTCTGAATGATCACACTTTATCTCCATCGGTAAACTCTTCGCATCGTTTGGATCTTCGAGTCGAGCATTGACATCCACTACTTGTATCTAGGACCAAAGTACCCTCCCTACAGAGGTCCCACCGCCGGCGATTCCTCCAAAACCCCAGCAGAGAAACGCCACATCGCGTTCTTCCAACCACGATCAAGGTCCGACACGAGCCAAACTGCAATTGCTTCCGCGATCAAAAATCCACTGCCAAGAATGGCTCAACGGTGACTGTCCCCAAGGACCAAACTATTTTTTCGTCCATGATGCAGAGGTAAGTTCTTCCGTGTACCGTGCAATGCGGTGCCAAATTGACGTACACGTTTCCAGGCGCGAGAAGTGGAAGAGCTTCGCTTGAGGAGGACCGCCGAAGAGGTTCGCTTGAAAAAGGCCGCTGAGGATCAGGCCGACAAGGTCGCCCAGGAAGCCGCCGCAACTGTCGAGGAAAAGGTTCTCCCTTCGACAAAGGTCATCTT
>Ga0307514_10003073_pt1 | contig 16447 bp, 17 predicted proteins | sample 16_EM_MG_FD_203088 | JGI IMG/M metagenome (GOLD analysis project Ga0307514, IMG submission 203088) | Populus trichocarpa ectomycorrhiza microbial communities from riparian zone in the Pacific Northwest, United States - 16_EM | ecosystem: Host-associated > Plants > Roots > Unclassified | place...
TCTTAATCTACTTGCCAAAGCATCGGCCCCACCCTAAGTCCAGTCTGTTAGTAAACAGCCCAATACATTGCCAAATATGAACTTACCTGGTAATCCACATCCCATCCCCACAAACAGATATACCAAAAACACCACCACAAAGCACAATAATGCCATAACCTTCACATTCTTCCACCACATCCTTCTCCTCAAGCCCCTACTCCTCCTCCTAAACTCCCCTGCATTTGTATTCAATCTCCCCGTCTTGTCCACCAACAAGTCAATCCTCTCTCCTCTCTCCAACACCCTCTCAATATTCTCCGTCATTATCCCCCGAACATTTTCAATTTCTTCTTGTACCCGCTTGACATTATCTTGCCCACCTACTCCTCCATAACCACCTATTAGCGCATTCCCCGCTGCTCCACCCTCGGTTACTGCTGCACAGAATTTCCCCATCTCACGAGCCATTGCTGCATCAAAACCTTCTGCCTGGTAGGCTGCATAGTTCTCCTCGAACTCCCGCTGAATGCAAAGGAGGAATGCAAAAGGGACTTTTCGACCGGCAGCTGCAGGGCTGACAACAACGTAGCTTAGCCCTTGGGGATATTGGGGGGTGCCGGGTCGGGAGATGTAGCTAAGGAAGTGTTCTTGGTGGGTATATGTGAGCTTGTTGGTTGTTTTGTGGTCGATCTTTGGGAGAATAAGGCTGGTGAGATGTGTGGCGTGGTTGATGAGAGCAGGTGGGAGGCGATTGTAGGGTGCGGGAGGGATCGCGGAAAATATTGAGGAGTCGCCATGCGCAATGCAGGCACTGCGCGATATCAGTGTCAGTAACTTCCATGGGTAAAAAGCAAAGGGAACCACGAACTAAGTGAGAGGGGGATTGGAGGCTGATAAACCGTTTGAGGAGGAAGAGGCCATGATAGTTCTACTTAGTAATTGAGATGACGAAAAGTTTGAGATTCACACAAAGCTGTCCAACGCTCTCGTATCTCCCGTTTTTATCGCAGATTCCAATTAGTAGATTAATAGCTGCTGTGATGTAGTCTCATACCAAGACCCCCAACTCCGACCAGGCTGTGATGTTGGAAGGGTGATGACGAGGTTTGATTTGCTAAGCAGCCAAGCTCTAGCTATCAAAGCTATCATTAGTAAGCGCAATAAACATAAGAGGAAAAGACACCAAAAGTCTTTTTCTCCTTCCTTTTTAGGAAAGACTGCATATGCGCGCATATGTAGAGTATGCAGGTAGGATGGACTGGCATATCGGGTGGCGGCATATTGAGGGGTGAGTTGATTGGTATATGGACTGGTACCAGCTAGAATATTGGCTGATTGACGGGCGAATTAACTGGTGAATTGACTGGCATATGGACTGGCAAATTGACTAATATATTGACCGGTGAATTGACGGGCAAATTAACTGGCATATGGACTGGAGAATTAATGGCAGTATGGACTGGCAAATTGAGTGGCATATTGACGATTCAATTGACCGTATATATCAAGGCTATGTTCCAGTACCAATATCACAGTCAATATCACAGTCAATATCAGTCCATTTGCCAGTCCATTTGCTAGTCAATTCACCAGTCAATTCACCTATTCATATGCCAGCTGGTACCAGTTAATATTCCAGTCAATGCACCAGTCAATATTCCAGTCAATTTACCAGTCCATATGCCAGCCGTTACCAGTTAATACAGTTAACATGCCAGTCAATTCACCTGTCAATATTCCAGTCAATATTCCAGTTAATATGCCAGTCAATTTGCCACTCAGTTCACTAGTCCATATGCCAGCCGATATGCCAGGCCATATACCAGCCGATAAACTAGTCTATATGCCAGTCAATATTCAACCAGTCTATATGCTCACCTATACTCGTCAATTCTCCAGTCCATGCAAAAGCCCATGCAAAAGCCCATGCAAAAGCTCATGGCAAGGAGAATGTAAAAGTTCATAGAAAAAACTCATAGTAGGGCCAATCATATGTGTACTGCACATCCAGACTACCAGTAGCCCACTGGCATGCGCATAATTAAATCATCGAGTACTCTTGTGCCATCTACCGATATCGGCCAGAGTAACGCTAGGGTAATAGAATAATATGCTGTGTGTTTTGCCGGGTCTTCTGGGCAAGCTCGGTGCCAGGCTACACTCGGGGCGTCCGTGATACCTGTACTTGACCTCAACTTTCAACTTGAAGATGTTACTTGACTAACCCACAAAGGTTTAGCTTAGAGGGCGTGAAGACCGTAATCTGCGTGTTTCTATACACAACTTGCACTTACCTATGCCTAAAAATATCCTTAATTATCATTGGTCAATACTCATACATAGTAGTGTATTTACACAGATCATAATTTTGAGGTCTGCCCCCCCTCGCAGCTGCCCTGGTTTTGTCATCTTGGACATATTGATTCGCTGAGATTGCATGTTGAAATTGATAGTAGGTACCTGGTACTCTACTTACACACCACGCTGTTCAACGTCCTCAACGCCGGCTGCCTGACACGCCTAAGTTGACATACCTTTTCGCACTACAATTCTCTGGTGTGATATTACCTAGTCCCGAACTGATATTACCCCACAATGGGTCTCTCCCGCTTCGCTCCCACCTTCCCACAAGGCCTGCGTATCCTCCGCTTTCTCTTCGCACTAATCGTCGCTGGCATCCTCGGCACTGCATACAAGCATGATGATAACTGGGATAGCTCCATCAAGCGAGCTGGGGGGCTTATGATGTTCACCGTGTGTATATGTGTGCTGACGTCCCATCAAAATCCATGTTAACCCCTGCCCCCAATAGGCTGTGGTAACAATACTCTACGACACCTACGCCCTCCTCTTCTCCGTCGACATCCGCATGCACGACTGCACATACTCAAAACGCTACAAACTCATACATATGCAAATTGAGGGATTCTTGACAATATTCTGGTGGGCGTCGCTGGGTGCAGTGGCGACTGCTATGGATGGGATGTTGATTGATAAGAATGGAAATTTGCTGATGAGGAGGTGGGCGCAGAGTGATGGGAGCTGGAAGCCAGAAACGACTACGAACCCACAGACACAGACTACAACAAAGAATACGAATATGGAGAATCAAAAGGCGTTGTATGAGGCGACCAGGAGTAAGGGGATGGTGGTGGGAGGTGTGGCTTGTGCAGGGTTGACTGGGTAGGTGTATTCGCTTACTTTTGGTTAGGGCATGGTACTAACCGGGTTTGGGTTTTTAGGGCATGCTCAACAATTATCTGGATGATTATCTGCTCCCGTGCTGTATTAAGGTGATGATAATACCCCGGCCTTCAGCATAATGTATAAAACTATCTTCTAGTTCCCCCAATCTTTTTTTTTCTCACTGCAGTAATAATTCTGCTTTGATGTTGCTTTCTATGAATCGGTAGTGCATTGAATATCTGCGTGTCAGTGATGGCAAACTTCTCGACTCGGAGCCGCTTGGGCTTATGCTTGGGCTATTGAATGACTTGAACCCGATAGGGTGATAATTTATGCAGCTTAGAATGACGTCTTGCTATGAGCTCCTCCACCCATCACCCCCCCAGCGTCTATCCTACACAACAATAGGACTCTATTACTAGCTACGGAGTACTCTCCTCCAAAAGCCTCCAGAAACTTATCCCGAACCATAGATGTCACCCCAGGAAACATTCTTTATCCCAATCAATCATGTCTAGCAGCGAACTGGTTCGGCACCGTTGGGAGTTCATACGACCTGCTACTGTTTCATCAGAAAAAGGTAGTACCAAAGATGGCCATTATGCCAGGGTGTAGTATCAGAGACGGGGGTCTAGACCACTGAAGACCCTCTGCTAAGAATATTCATGTACCTAGCTTAATTGGTCACTTCCCTAGATATCATAGCCAAATATAACATATCATGCAGTTGCAAGTTTATCATGGTACCCAACGACCGCATTGTGGGCACAGCCAGGTCCACCTCTCCAGGCACTACATACCCAACAGAATACTTTGAAACGTATTTATTTTTTAGCTTCTCCATCCTAATGGCATGTTGTGGCTTTGATCCATGCCCTGGGGACAGTTAAGAAACTTACAGGTCCGAGCATGCGGGGGTGTCCTGTACCAGGTGCCCCCCGGATTCAAAATCTGTCATACCATGCGTTGGTTTAGCATAACCCTGTGGGGAAATCAGTAATAGGCAAATCCTTTTCCTCCTACCAGTTATCAAATTAACCTCTGGTGTGCATTTATGAGCCTCCTTAAGCCATCCAGGCACTGGCCTAAGTTCTATTTTTTGAATTTGCTCTAATATAATACACTGACTCTTTCATCTGCTTAACATACTTCCAATTTTTTGCCTGTTCATCCTCTTCCCCCCATTGTTTATATTTTGGTGTCATTGCTTGTATTGCTGATAGATTCAGTCAAATTTATTCGAGATGACAGATAATTCACTGGTGGGCGTGGGCTTTCTCAAAATTTATGCATCTTGGGGAATCATATGGGTGAATACTCGTCATGCAATTCGATATAAAGCACAGGTCGGACATACTAAGAGTCAGGTCGTGGTGTTTTAGCAACCCAATGGCACAATAAAGTGTACACCACTGGTGAGAATCAACGTATAACACCAAGAACGTATTTGACCAGAGGAGGCTAAGCCAGTTCGTCTTCCCCGCCCCAATTTTGCCTCTCTTGGCTTGGACTTCCTCTAAGATGTATTTCATAGATAGGCACATGCATGTCTTGGGTTTCACCTCCTCTGTTGACATCTCTACACGAGATATTGTGAGCATAGAGGCAGTAGCATAAAATGGGGCACTCTCTTTGCTCAGGATGGGAAGTTGCGCATATTTGCTGGATGATGGAACTATGCTACCTGGTAATACAAGGTAACCTGCCACTTCAAACAGCTTATTCCCTTACAATATCGAAACAAAGAACTGGACAGCTGCAAGTTCTAGGCTAGGATCAAAGTACTTTGGCTCCACAAATTTTGCTTATGATCCCACAGGAGAAGCAGCATGGGTCTATGGGGTCCTATGTACTTATAGCGCTGGTCAGGGGCTCTGGTTTAAGGGAGAATCTCAACAATATAATGAAATACGACATGGCGAAGAATGCTTTCTCAGGTGAGCTTGTACCAGTGAATCCTGTAGGCACTGTGGAATCTGGACTGGCTTTCCTGCCTCCGGTTGGTAAGAAGGGCATGTTGGTTTGTTTGGAGGGACGACAGCTGAGCAGGGAGATTGAGTTTTTGATCCTGTGTCCCCCACAGAGATATGACGAAGATCCACATCTACGATATCAGCACAAGAATATGGTTCACACAGGACGCCTCCCCCTGGAAGATTCCGATTTATTCAGTAAGTACCAGTGCAAGGACGGACCCAGTCACAGCATCTTTATGTACGGCGGAAGGACGAGTGAGAGTGCAAAAATATCACTAATGGATGTATTGTCTTGTCACTTCCATGCTTCCACTGGATCTATATTGGGGATGCTGTTATGAGTAAATCTGCCAGAAGCTGCTGGATACATATATGGTGACCTACTGGCGGAGAAGGGGGTACCCCAGGGAGCATACCGAAAATGCCGGAAGTGGATGTGATCAGGCTAATGGGGGGTATAGATGATATTGAGTTGACCGCCAATACGAAGTGAAAGATACATTTAAAAGGGCCAATCAACCTGCATATACAGGCACCTCTATACCAAACAATAACACCTCCACTGACAAAGGCTGAACTCGCCTACTTAGCCTCCTAGGTGGGGTCCTCGATAGCGTCCTACTACGAATCGCCCATGGCGGATGGGGGAGGCGGAGGAAAATCATACCAAAGACTAAGATATAGTTGGAATGTTTTTCCGTAGCTAGTTTTGCTCAAGCAATTCAGTTCTAGTATTCTTTAATATATTTCGCAGAGCCAGAATCCTCTAGAAAGAACAAGACAATCACAGGGGATGAGCTTCAAGAGCGAAGAGCCTGAACTGCTTGTCCCACCTACGATGGAGAATCACAGATCGAACAAATCGTCAGATAACCAGGGCTTTACTCGCCCAAGGACTGAGTACACAAGGGCCGTACCAAGTGGCAATAGTCCACTGATTGGCAACCAGGCTACACTAATTACCAGTAGCCCGAGAGTAGGTACTATGTAGCATCACTACTTAGTCTGGTTGGATCACCACTGGGCAGTCTAACCTTGCTATACCGGACGACCAACTTTTTGTCTGGTATGTATGGATAGCAGCCCTTAGGCAAGGGTAAAGGAGTCACGTGCGTCCTGAGAACCCTAATTTTGCTGTATATGAAGTCACATTAAGCGTAAAAGAGAAGATTATTCAATTCAACACTCAGGTATGCCCCGTCCGGTATAGCAAGGGAGAAATGTATGGGGACAAGGGTGGAAAGACCCCTGCACTCCCTCAGCATACTGTCGGTCCGGTATGACAAGGTCATTTTAGGTGGACAGCTGGGGTTTTGGTAGAGGAGGCTTAGGGGTACCTATTCCAGTACAGTAAGGATTCCGCTTCAACGAGGCCCAGTATAGCAAGGTCTAACTGTAGTCAGGCGGGTTCTCAAGATTTGTTTCAGCATGTGTATGAATTTTGAATCACTTCCAAGACAATTCTACTCACCCTTCTAGAATTATACCATACGAGGATTTGTGGCAATGACCACTCCTCAAGCAGATACAGTCCCTAATTATGATAATTCTTACAGAGACTCGGGCAAATATCTTCAGGAACACCAACGGTACTAAAAATTATGGAGTGCTGTAGGTAGCCTCGCTTCCAGCCCCTAAAGGATCGGTACCAAGAAATTTCCAACGTAGCTAGGGTGCCGTGTGTGCTACTTCGGCTAGGTAGGAGCTGTGGAATCTGGGGAGTGTCATAGTTTGGTTGTCACTCCGGCCATTGCCAACCAGACTAAGAAGCTTTTAGTCTGGCCTCTCGTAGAAAAATTCCATCAGTTGCAACTCCGACTAAATGTCATTGGATATCGGGCTTTCGCAGAGTCAGCCTAGAGCAGGCATCCAGATATGATGACTGATGACTGATGGGATGATCAGATGAGATGGCTTGGGCACACTGGGGTAGTGTAATTGGTGGTAGGGAAGTGGGGAAATGGCCTGCGCACGAACTGCTCGCAATTTTCAAGCTGTCTGGCTTATGCCAAGCCCCTGTAACCGGTATATATAGTTGTGTTGTGTGAAGCTCTGCTGCCTAAACAGGAAATCAAAAAACTTAAGCAGAATGTGCTAAAGCAGAATATTCATGGTCACCTCCTCGTTTCGAGGTGGAGTTCCTTTACTTATTTATGCTTCTAAGTATTCAGGTCCTTAAACCTCTCTCATACAATCACTCGAATTCCATACCACGAGCCATTTTGTGGCTGTGGAGGACACAACACAAAGCCCAGTTTCAAATTCGACCCAACGTCGTGCGGTTATGATCCCGTCAACGATCCCACACTTATCACTCAATTCAAAACAGGGCGTGACGAGATTGTGGGGGTCTCGATGGGAGACTCGATTATGATCGGGACGATTACAAGTGGAGGTCATTTTTTTTAAAATATTTTTTTTAGTCTATACGCCTTTCCCCCAAAGGAAGCCTTAGGTTATGAGGCGAGTCGAGAACATTAGCAAGGTATTATTACCCCACAAGGTATTACATTTTAGACGAGATTGGTATGAGGTTTCTGGAACGATGAGAGTTTGTACTCTAGGTACCTTTCCATGCTTTGGAGTTTAGTCACGATAGCAGTAAGTAGGGTGAGCTGATATTATCTCGAGGCTAAATATGCTCCTTGTTTGGGCTTGCATCCTGTTATGAGTGCAGGTAATGTACAGTCTAAGCAGTATACTACTGAAAAGAAATGGTAGTTTCATGTCCTGTAAATGACCGAGAGACCTCAATTCCACCATCCCTGACCTCCCTTCTCCCTTAATATCCCGCCAATTAGATTAATATATCTGAAAGCAAGTCGAGTGCTGTCCTAAAACTCCAACCATTCCAATCCAAACCTATGCGAAAATTGAAGGAGATGAGCATGTCAAGCAAAAGCAAGCAAGTACCAGAAACGCCTGTAAGCAATAAAAGGAAAGATATAACATGAAATGTAAAATGAAATGTAAAATGAAATGTGTTGATTGTTGAATGAGAGTAACGAGTTATTCGTGTAGATCAAGAAGATGCCCATGGAGTTCATTTGGATATCAGAAGACACAGGACGACATGTTGTAATTCCTTCTACTCGTGTGTTGACAAGGGCGTCGTGGGTCAAAGCGCCTCGCAACCCCCAACCTTTGTCGCAACCCTATCTGCTTCTCCACCTCACAACCCTATCCGTCTCGCAAACCCCCGTTAATGTGCTCGATATGACCTCTGCACTGGGACAACATCCACGCTCCGGGGGGTCCTTTGCCCTGTGCGTGTCTGCTGTGCTGCCCTCACGCCAGCTGGCAAATTTACTCTTTGCTTCTCGTCGCCATGATAACCATACCCTCTCATATCCTTCTCAACCATCCGCCTATTTCTCTGGGCGAATCCCTCTTCCCCCGCCCTTGCAACAACAACCTGAGATCCATTACCGCTTAAACCAGAATCGCCATCAAGAATACATGCTTTCGCAAAGATGAAGCAGATGCAGCCGAAGATACAGCCCGAAACTGTGCCAACACATTTCACGGTAGTTTTTGCTACCTCCTTGGCTTTTTGGGATTTACCGAGTGGAGGGTAGACTGGTGCTGGGCTTAGCTGGGCTTTTTCGGCGAAGTGGACGGTGCGTGGGTTGGATCGCCGAGTGTGCCCTGCTTTCACCGACTGTGTAGCGTTGCTGACAGGGTTCCGTCGGGGTAGTAGATTGTCGTCAGAGGTCGCAAGGGAGATCGAGCCGCGGGGGGAGCAGTCAGAGTGTGCCTCGTTGTCACTGTCCATGTCGTAAGATGTTGGTGTGGGATGGAGATATTTAGTGGAGCTATCGGGAGACATTGTGTCCAAGCTGAGTGCGGTAATAAGGTAAGTATCGCACCAAATTCCGCAGCACTGAGCCTATGCCAGTATTTTCCGTCAAGAAGCTGGAGAGCGATTCTAGAGTCTGAAGGGCCAGGTGTTATGTGAGTTTGATTGATCTGCTGCTGTGATAATAAGCTTGCTAAGGACCTGGGCTCGAGAATCGCACGGCCCTCAACGGCTTCCGAAGCATTCAAGACTGGTATAGTTATCGATATAATCGGAAGTTCGGATCTACAACAGAAGTTGGACTGTCGAAGGGTCTGATTTATGTAATGCCGGGGGAAGTACCGTAGGTTAAAATATAAATGTTGGGGTGATGAGGTGTGGAAGGCAAGGGTATTTAACAGCGTCGAGTCATGGTTGGTCGTACGGTTAGCCTGGCGGGAATACGTGTGTCAAGGCAGCAAGTTCGTGATCAAAGTACAGAGTACTAGACTACCTAAGGCCACCCCAGAGCTCTCCCACACAAGGCCCCTCAACCTGCTCATGTCTCTCACCTTGTGCTCATGCCTCTCGCCTTGTGCTCATGCCTCTCACCTTGTGCTCATGCCAGTGCTTAGAGACATTTTTATCCATGATACATATCAGTAGAACTAGAGTACCATCATGCCCTTACAATTCATGTTTTCTAGCCTGCCTTGATGCAAACCAGACTATGCCTTGAGCTTGGTATGGGCGGCCCCTGTATGTGACTGGCTGATGAGACAACCCTTGCTATTGGGCAGAGGAGTAGTGAAGTTTAGCTCTCAATTTTAACGCTACACCGCTACCTACCATTGTTGGCCCGTTTTGGGGGAAAGCCGAAATGAAAAAAATTAAGTATGTGGCGACATGGTTAGTACTTAGTATGATGCTGCCGTGGCCTGCAGCAGTCGTGGAATATTGATGCGGATTTACAAACTGGATCTGCCCATACATGCATACATACCTAGTACTCTACTACATTACTCTACCTATCCACCGGGAATCGTTGACCGGCCACGAGGCGATGGATGGATTGATGGGTGGATGACAGCATGTGGGAAGTTTGGCCAAGGGTGTGTGGGTGTGGATGTGTCGCGTGCCTGTCTTCAAGGTGATTGGTCTGTAATTGGCCTGCAACCTTCTAGAGTATTTACTTCAGATGCCGCTGAACGGCACGTAAGTCGGCGGGACCCCCCCACAAAGCCTCAGCGCCGAGAACAATGATCCCCCCCCCTTTACATGATTGGCGCATTGTGGAGAAGGGAAATGGGTATGTAAATGGAGAGGGGCAGGTGCCGAACTGTCAGACAAGTGAATTTTTGCTTTTCTTGGAGATGGGCCTTACAGTATGGAGGAAGTAAGTTGTGAGGTTTTTTTATGTTTGTGGGCGGCTACTGATACTTTACAGGTACCAGTACAATAGGCATGAGTAGATGAAATACCGCACCAGTACATGTACAGTTACGAAGGCCAGCCCTCGGAGGTATGGGTGCAAAAAAAGGTATGTGCTTTAATCAATGCGGAAAATTAGTTTTGCACTTGGGGACTCGTCTTGGGAAATAAAGACCAGAGAGGGGTGAAGTGGGGGATGCGGCAGACGTCCAAATTCAAATCCTGAATTCCGGGAGTTGGGCATTAGTCCAGAGCATGTTACTTTTTGCTGAAGAAGCTTAATTTTTCTGCCTTTTTTTATTGGTGGGATGGACCGTAGGCCAGGAACGATGCCCGCGGATTTTTAGTTTTTGCATATCGTTTTTGTTTTTTGGTGAGTTTTCATGTTTAATTTACTTTTTGGATTTCTTAGTGCTGATGGTCAGTATACTGCTTCGTTTTTTCAGGAGAAAGGAAACAACAAAGGCAATGACGCTGGGAAGGTACGTACTGTATCGACGTGGATTGAGATGGTTTGAGGGTATCGATATGAGGGCTAGATCTCGGCTCGGAGAAGAGCTCTTCCTTGACCTCCTCTTAGCGTCTAGGCTAGGCAATTGACCGGATCAACTGACTTTATCCAGATGCACAAGTGTTATGCACGTTTAATTATTTAGAATTAGGAGCCACATTTCCCTCATACATATGTACCATTTTCTTTGGCTCGCTATGTACTCTTTCTTTTAAGCGAGGGTGTGATTACACACAGGGTTGTGGGCTAGTGGGAGGAAAAAATCCTTGCCTTTATTTACTATTAGTGGCACGGTGAGAGGAGGAAAGGTTACGAGAAAAGCTGTCATTGTGGGAGTGTTGCTGCCTTTTGTTGGATCATGTCAGAATTGGTGGGGGGAAGGGAGGCTCAAAATGTGTGGAAGTGAGTGGAGGGGAGTAGGTGGGGTCGGGAATGGAGAAGTGGGTGAAGCGATGGGTATGATGGGACCGCAGAGAGAGATCTGGGTAGCAGTGGTGGTAGGGATGGGGAGGGGTTGAGAACGGAGGTTTTCCTTACTTCTTTTTTTTTGAGTCTATACGTCTGTCCCCTGGAGGGAGCCTTAGGCTATGAGACGCAAGAGAACGGGGTTATGAAGCGACAAAGGTCCCCGGGAAAAAAAATAAATTGGCATGCATGCGATACATATGTGAGGTACATATTACATATGTTGTATTTCAGATAGCCCACCGGCTTGCCGCATGATGATAACAAGACGTTTGTTGCCAATAGATTTCATTTACCCGCCTCAACTTTGGGGTAAATCTCTGCACAGGATGCAGGGAGTTGACGGAACATACCTTGGAGGGCCTGGAATCGCCTCTTTCGTGGAATCACTGATGCTAGAGTAGATGACAAATGGACATTGCTAAGGCACATAGATCTCAAACTCAGCGCCGAGATCAGAGATAACGTGGACTGGATAGTGTAGTTTCCAATGTACCCACCCAGTATTATATGAATGAGCCAGGTTTCCGCATGCATTGATCTCCATGACCCGCGGTAGGTGAAGGCAATCGGGGTCATGATGTGAGTACTGCAGCATAAAAGCCGTTACATCATGGTGCCGAGAATCTCGCGGCGGGTATGCTGTACATACTGTACATTCCAGTTGTCAGTTTACAAGCTTTCGTTTACCGCACCTATGTATGGAATGCGGATGGATCAGTCGCGGGATTGCTATACTGTAGCTAGATGAGGATCGAGATCAGGATCAGGATCAAGATTGGGTTCTAGATCGGGAAGGAATTTCATATGTTTGGAGGAGCTCAGTGGACGCATTTATTTTATTTTTTTGGAGATAAAAATAAGCCTTTTGGGATCTGATGCGGATGATCTGCATGTGAGGGCTCTGTGGTGGTACTGAGTACCTAGGTACTGGTACATGAGTTCTCGTACATAAGTCGTACCAGGGTACTCTAGATAGGTACTTTTTTTGCTCGCAGCCTTGGCTGTTTGTTGTGTGCAAGTGGGCAACAACTGAACACGATTTCCGATGACGATAGCACGTTTTGGAGTTGGGTATTGTGGTTGGTTTACGTACTGCCATACCTACCGTGCACATCACAGTAGGTAGAGTATCATAGCGATGTGTGTGTATGCCTCTCTGTACTTTTTTTCCCATTTAATTCTTTTTTCCACGTCTACGAGTACGCATGTACTGTATATTGATTTTGCGGGGTTGGAGGTGCAGTGGTCATGCCAGTAAGTGTACGCTGCATGAGCGGTTCGGAAAGCTCGGCTTGTCAGACATGTACTGTACTTGTGTACAACTTTGACATTGGTGGTACGTTGCACAAACGTACTGGGTGTACTCCGTAGAGAACTCTGTATGGGAATGCGTGATAGGTACTGTCATGCTGTAATACAAGTGTGGTGTTTGCCACGCGGCTGTGGTGGTAGGAAGTCGTGGATAGATATGTACTGTATGTACAGTACTTACAGTACTTGGGGGGGTAGGTGATAGGTATGTAGGTACATGTACATGTAGGCGTACTTACTTAGATGCCAGCTTTGTTTCTTTTCTGCCGTGTGGGGGTAGATTTTGAAATTGGACTGATGGTTGGCGGCGTAAGGTACAGGCTCGCATCGCTAGAGGGATATAAATGTACTCTACCTACAGAGTACTCTAGGGAGTAGGCTTACTTAGTACATGACACGCAGCGCTGGCGAACAAGAGAGGGCGTTGAGACACCGTGCCGCACCGTGCCCGGGTATCTAAAACGACTTGGCACTGGTGGCCGCGGGCACTATGACGCCGCGATTATGCTCATATTTTGCAGGGTATGGTAGCATAGGATACAAAAATCTTGGAAAGGCAGGGATCCAAACAAGCTTCAGCCTGTGAGTAAACGCCCCAATTGGGGATGAGCCACCAGTCTCATGTTTGGCCACTTTGCTCCTGCTGCTAGGACCGATCTGACCCTGCTTGCATACCTAGCTGGTGCGCCTAAATATAGGCATATTATTATACGCAGTTACCTATATATACCCATCTACCTCGTCTCATAGCCTACCTAGGGCTCCAAAAATATATAGACTCAAAAAAAAAAAAATACCCATCTACCTATCCATCTGCATACACCGTACCCACCTATTTTGTAGCCCATTTTGTCAATGGTCGATTTTCAAGACTCCTATAGGTAGCCGTGTGGTTGCGGTTGCGGTTGCGGTTGCGGTTGCGGGATAAACATATCCGAACCTGAAACTGGTGAGTGGTGCATGGAAGGTTGGGTGGTAATATAGAGTACCTGTGCATGCATATACATGGGGGAATTCTTTCCATCCCAGTTTCGATGCAGGCGGGGCTCTTTGTTTTAAGCTTTGTTGCATGCACCTGCTGCCTTTACTTGGTGGGAGTTACTCTTTGGGGAGGATTCACTTCGTGTAGAGGCATCCCCAGTATTGCTCGAGCATGGGTAGGGTGCCTTATACCAGTGCCACAAGATATATTCAGGGACTTTATCATTATCTCCGAATCCTGGGGCAGGAATTCATGAATAAGTGAGCTGGATCACCCGTATGTGGGTGTACGTTTATCAGTAGGGCTGAAATTTCTAGATTTAGGCGTCAACCAGACAAGTACAGCACTCACGAGACCACAAGACTGCTCGAGTAGGTACAATCCCTGCTTGGTGAAACCCCCAAAACAGTAGATGCCTGCATAATTGTGAATTTGGAGGCGATTTTTGGAATAGAGCTAAAGCTTGATATGAAGTCCTTACCTAATTTCAAGTTCAGGCTCCATAGCTAGAGCTATTAGAAGTTATGAGTAGCAAAACTGGCTGAGGTGCATAAATATGTGGCCAATGAAGGATCATTAAGCTTATCCATATAGTAGAGAGCGAGCGGGCGTCCACTATATAGAGCGAGCGAGCATACATGATTGTGCTGGATGTCGTATGCTGTGACATACGTGCAATGCCTTGAAAGAACAAAAAGCTTGCAAACAACAGCGATCATGACACTGTGGCAAAGAACAACGATTATGACGCTGTGGTTGAAAGAATACGCTTGCAACTACAAAGAACAGCGATCATTACGCTGTGGCTTTTCAACAAGAGCAGCTCCTGAGCGGAAAAGTTGCCAAAATACGCTATTCCCCATACAAACTAGCGCCATTTGCGCTTTTTCAACTCTACAGACCACTGTGCCTGCCCAGAAGTACAGAAAAAGGGACCATGAACTTTCTTCTATCTTTTTCGTGTTATTATCTTCCAAGCTCAATTTTTAACATTTTTTGCACGAGGGCTACTTTTCGATGTTTTTTTGTATGTATTTTTTTTAGTCTTGTGCCAAGGCCCTCTGATTTCCCGTATGAATATCCGTATGTACTCCCTCCGTACCCGGCACGTGTTCCCAAAAAATTGTTCAAAAGTAGGTTTGATATCAGATACTTAAATGCCATGCAGATTCTTTTTTGTACTTCCTTCGGGTTTCTGGTAGAGTTGGGAGCGTCCTTGCAGGGCCTGTGTTCGGTCAGGGCTTAAAAAAGTTACCCTCAGATACGCTGAACAGGTTCAAATTCTTGGCTTCAAAATTTCGACATTGTATTCAAACTCACCCAGCTGCCCACACCAACGATATCCCTCAAACCCAAGTTAATTCTGCATAAGCGGAGATATCGTCGGAGGGGTTATTGGGGGGGTTGTCGGAGGGGTCTTATTGCAGAAGGAGGAGGTCAAAGTCCCTGTACCACCTGCTACAGCTCCATCTGTTTAACCTGAAAATTTGCTTGAATTTGTGCAATATGCTCATGTCTCTTTCTGTAAATTTCCCTGTATTTTCACTGCCTCTTCCTGTGAATCTTTGACCAGCACTAATATGACGTGAACTCTTAATTTATAGTCAGTTCAGGGTAACCGAAACATTTCTTGAACTCAATAGATTACCCCTCCAATCAGCTAGGTTCAAATTTTTACTACAGCAGCCAATCGCCCCCGCTTCCTAAAGCAACGACCTATTTCTACATCCACCTCCACCTTCAACTTTCATCTTTCACGCCAGGAAAAGACCGCAGAAAAATTAAATTAAAAAACGCCTTATCTCCCATATTCCCATTCCAATGATGTAGCAATTGCAAGAGAAGAATATAACCGCATGCAACACAACACAGACACATCCAAAAAAAAAAAAAAAGGAAAAAAGTACCGGACTTAACCATCCCAACACGAAACAATAACCCCCCATGATGATGGATGTTTTGAAAATTAGCACAAATGTCAAGGTAAGAGGGAGAAAGAAATAACAACACCAATCCGAATAAGAGAAGCCAAAGCTAAGTTAACAATGATAAGAAAAAAAAAAGGAAGATATGCTAAAAATATGCTAAATAACAGGGGAGAGTGGGCTGCAGTGGAGAAGAGAGTGAGAGGTGAGAGGCCGATAGTGCTGTATGTATGATGTATGTATGCATATATGTATGTATGGGTGGCGTACGGGGTGGTGGTATGTTTGGTAGATAGTGAGAAGGCAAAACAGTAAGAGTGTAAAAAGATGAAATGTTGGTCCGGGGTGGGGGGTGATACCCCAATAGGGGGAGGAGAGGCTTCGACTTTCTCTCTTTCAAAACAGTCCGCCCACTTCCTCATCCTCATCGGAACTCATCTCAGGTTCACTCATCACAGCCACCTTCCCCCCTGCTCCCTCAGTCCGCTGCCTAAACTCCGCTAAATTCTACCCAGCAAGGTTCCCAGTCGGACTCATCACTATCGTACTACTAAAACTCCCTCCCACCTCCGGTCCCGGGCTCCCCGCCCCCCCAGGAACCCCACCGCCACCTGCCAACGCCGGATTCAACTTCGGACACAACTTCTTATTTGTCCTGATATGCCCCACCATACCACAATTCGCGCACTTCCTCGTTGTGGAAGTCTGCTTACTTCCTCCCGGAGGATTCGGCGGTGTCCCCATAGCCATTGGCGATCCGGGGGAGTTGATGCTGGGGGACATTGCGTCTTCGGGGCCACATCCAGCGCTCGACATGGATCCCTTTTTGCCCTGACGTTCACGGGCTTCACGGCGTTCTTTGTTGCGGAGAAGACGGGAAAGCTCGGATTGAATTCT
>Ga0307514_10003074_pt1 | contig 16444 bp, 5 predicted proteins | sample 16_EM_MG_FD_203088 | JGI IMG/M metagenome (GOLD analysis project Ga0307514, IMG submission 203088) | Populus trichocarpa ectomycorrhiza microbial communities from riparian zone in the Pacific Northwest, United States - 16_EM | ecosystem: Host-associated > Plants > Roots > Unclassified | place...
GCTTAAGCTATTGGGTTGAGATGGTTCTTTGACATGGTATCAGAGCCTTGATGACCAAGCGGTCACGAGTTCGAATCTCATCATCCCTATTTATTTGATAAAAATTAAACACAAGGTAATGTAAGCTTGTGCAAGTTTCAAGTCCAAAAGGCTTTCACTTGAGGGGGGTGTTAGAGAATAATATAAATCATATCCTAGGACCTCACCTAATAGTTTAAGCTATTGGGTTGAGATGGTTCTTTGACATGAAGTGTCAATTGTTTGGATGCTGAATGGAGGGAAGCCTAAAGCTCCATCTGAAAAAGTTTTAGTTAGAGATTATATTGAGAATCGATCCATGGGTTCCAAACAATTTGAATTTTTGTCGTATTCTATTACATATACAGGGTAGTAGTACTGCTTTATTTAACAATTTCATGAAGAATTTCGGGACTCAGGCTCCTGTTATGCAGGGGCAAGATTTTTAATTTCATTTATTGGTTGTGACCTGTACAAGGTTTTGGCAAGTGTTAGATCTTTGCTTATTGTAAATTTCTGTTGTGGGGTTATGCTGGTGGTAGTCCTTTTGCAAGGCCATGTTTGTTTCTTGTTTTATCAGTTTTTTCCTTTTTTGGTTGTTATTTTTCTTATAAAAAAAGAAGAAGAAAGAAGAGGTATTGGTGTCGAGAGCTCTTCACATGTCTGAAAAAAGTTGCAACTTGATCTGCCCTGAAGAACTGATAACAGATTATTTATATTTTTGGTTGATGATTTTGTGATATTGGTGTTGAGAGGTTTTTTTGGAGGTATTCTGGATTATTGGCTTCAAACTGAGCAACCTAGATGAACAAATCTCAGTCTTTCGATTGCTTCGAAGGGATATTCCATGTTAGGACATCTCGGTAATTAATGAAAATTTATGAACAGGTTTGTTAATTATTAATTAATAAAAATTTATAAACATAAATAATTATATTGTATAAATTTTTATTTAAATAATATATTTTAAAATTCTTGAACTAAATTAAAAATAAAAAATTTCTTGTAATTTTACAATACATTTTCCATATCGTTGTCAATCCCAACCATGAAACCAAAGGTCCCCAACAATTCTTGAATTCAAGAGATTAATGTGTCAAGATACAGCCTTAAACCTCTTACATCAAATGATACAAGATTCGGCTACTAGTCTAAGGAAGCACAACATGCAAACAAGGTGCATAAGCTTTGATTCCATCGGGGCATCTGTTTCCCCATAATTTACAAAAAGAACAAAAACTACAAGATTAGGGACCGAAAGGAGAGTTGAAAGCATCAACAAGTCTGTCCTCGAGAAGGAACATTCAATGCCCAACTTTGCTGCTCCATTTCCCTGATTCTTTCCTTTTCCTTCAGCTCGTATGATCAGAAACCAAGAAAATACAGGTCTCAAGTTAAGATGTTACATTGTACATTGAAAAACTGATGGAAGGACAGCACCTTCTCTCCCTCTCTTGAAAATTGTAGCAGATACCATCATGGAAGTTCTGAGAAAGGATTCAGCCCATGGTACAACAGTATTAAGTGCCAGCTTCATTAGGTGCTATTATGTTCCATTGGTGAGGCACAGGGAGCTAGAGTTTTTGCAGGTAGATGGATCCCACCCCCTCTGACAGACACAGAAGGCCCTTTGACTGTGCTTGCTCTGCTCAAAAGATTTGCGTCAAGAAATACAACTGCTACTGTGATGTCATCATGGAAATGCCGACGGACACCACGGTCAATTTTCTTCAGGTCTGAGTATCTCATTTCTCTTTTCTTAGCAGCTTCTTGCAATGCAGCTTTTATAAGCCTTCGGGCAATTCCCTGCATTAAGAGAAGCAGGCTACCATTGGGTTACAATTTTTGCCTTCAAAATTTCTTATGTGGCACTTAAAGACACTACTGTTGTCACTTATCAGAAATCATTCAGTTCACAACAAAGGATTATTCACTCCTCAAGTTGTATTTCAATTCCAAAATTCTACAATACATGCAGTGCACAATAGCAAGCTCATGCATAAACTGTGCCAAAATTCCTATAAATTAAAGTGCATCAATCTAGCCAAGAATAATGGGGTCATCAAATAATCAAATACAACTTCTATAAATCAAAATACCATAAAAAAATAGAGAAAAGTAATCAAGTAATTGGAAAGACAACAGAATATAGCATAACAGTATACAAACCATATAAAATTAATGGCCAGAATTATAGATTACTATCTAACAGACAATTTAAAAATGCTCTTGCATAAATTTTATTCGACAATCTCTAGTAATTAAAAAAGACCAATGCAATTAGCATGAAATTAAATTCAGCCAAGAAGCGTGTATATTGGATCACATGGAAAAGCAGTAGCCACATAAAACAAAATAAGTTCCATAAAATCATTTTTTGGCAGAAAAGGGAAGGAAAATTCATTGCTAGTCAAAATGAACTTTTTTTTATCTCCAGTTTATTTGACGAAACCTTATATCTAATTTAACTAAATAAAAGCTTCCATGGTCTTGAACAGATTTCTTACACTGTGGGGATGATTTTGAACTATATCAACAGCTTCTTGATTGCTAAGGTGCTCCCACAGCCCATCAGAAGCAAATATGAGAAATTGATCATGAGGTTGGAGTCTATGCACAGAAATTGAAGGGTCAGAGCTTAAAATTGGCCTCTTAAAAGGTTCATGAAGGCGGAACTTAGCATACAACGGCTCTCTGTTGAATTCAGCCTTCTTTAGATACACATCACCAATAGATCTAGAAATCTGCAATATAATAAGTCACAATATAATACCATGTCAAGATCCACATTATGACTGAATTATAATAAGTCACAATATAATAAGTCACAATATATTTCATCACCATACTGAAAATGCAAACCAAACCATTATTTAAGTGAGAGCAATCCGACAATGATGACACCAAAAGTTCTTATTTTCAGTATGATCTACACGGTATATATTATATTGTACTTTATTAAAAGTCAGGTCCAGCATTCATGGAACCCTAAAAACTTACTTGGAAATCAATGTCTCAATATAAAAACTACTTCAATGTCATTGTGTTTTCTGCAGTACCATCACTCAATCTGCTTTGTTCTTAAACCAAGCATCAAGGCACTAACATGTCTGGAAGCTCTGCACCTGCTCAGAACCTAAAATCAAAAGCACGTAATTTTTTTCCTTTCCATCATGCGGATACAATGATAAACATAGAACTCCATCCCACCCAAAACCTCCATTATTTTACAGCTGTGCTAGCCTGGCTATGATTTAACAAATGTTAAGCTTGCAATTTGCCATGGAAGGGCAAGAACGCAATCAATCAACTGCAAAAACCAAAAACTATATCTCCCCAAGATTTTTGGGCAAAGCATGAACCTCCTTCAGAGTCATCAGCTTGTCAGATAATTCTGTCATCAAAACTTAACATGCTCCAAATGCTGGCAAATGTTCCATCCATTTATCCCAAATATGATCGGGCACCATGAATTCTAAATAAGAGAACATTAACTCCACAATCCTGTAAGCCTTCTGAGAATACAAAAGATTAAAACAGGCATTTGATGCTTCACAACCACATTTAAAAAGGGCAGCTGAAACACATTCCAGTCTATTCTAATGCTTCATAGCATTCATGTAATCAAGTCTTGCTTCAAATTTAAAACACGAAACAGCAAGGAAAATGAAATTATAAAGACTAGCCATTCAAAACATTTACCAGAATACCTAGGCAAGGAATTTACCTGTATCAGACCTTTCACACGCCATACATTATGCTTTAAAACCACAATTTGCGAGTCATCAGGATGCCAAGAATGCATCTCCTGTCTGACAGACTCTATTGCTACATTATGCTCTGATGACAGCTGGATGGAAATAACCTCACCAGTTGCCTTGACATGCCTCCCAAGGACAGCTCGGGAATCACCAAGGTTGGCAATGTAGAGGATACCACCACAGATCACGCCCACCAGGCAGCAAGATCCAACAGCCGCAATTTGAGGCTTCATAGACCACTGCTTGGCAACAAGAGAAAAAAATCCCTCTTCAGTTGCTTGATATGCTTTCCGAATCACATCAACAGACATGGATTGTTGCTCGGAGGTTAATCCTTCAAGATTAAGCCCATCATAAGAAAGAAGATAAGACTCCCAACCTCAGCTAACACAATTAAAACATGAATACTAACAGCTACTGATTAATAAAGGCTTATATTTACCTTTAAGACATCAATTGAAATTCCAAAATAACATAACCAAACGTTAATCCAGTTTATATACTCAAGAGATTTTCCATGCCAAAAGATCACAGGGGTTAGGTTTTCTTACTCTTTAGATGCTGGAAGAGATAATCATTGATATAACGTGATGTCTCCGGCCCACCATGACCATCATATATTCCCACAAACGTGCCATAAGGACCAGACCCAAGAGAGCTCAATGGACCTGACTCAATCTGACTTTGATCCTCAAGTAAATTATTGGCCTGCACAACTGCCATAGAGAATTCACCATTCATATGCTGCCCTTTGTCTTTGTACCAAAGCAGCCCATCTTGCCGGCCTGCTGCTTCCAAACCAGTGTGGATGCAAGGGTCCGAGGACGGCAGCCAGCAGGCCCTCAAAAAGTTTATCAACCTTGATAACATCCCTCATCTCACCAGGGCCAGCCTCCAATTCCTCCACATCCAAATTGGATGCAATAACACTCCTTCCAATAAATCTCACCAGTCTCCAGCCTGCACACCGAACAATTCATGCAGCAAACTATAACAAGACCAAAAATTATAAGTAAAAACATATGCAGAACTAATACTGAAAATAAATCCTATCAAAACACGGATCAAAAGAATTCAACTTCCATCCTAAATTTCAAAATCAAGGTTTAGAATCAAAAACCTTCGTTCAGCTGTTCTTAAACAGCAAAAATACCTTGACCCTTATTCTAATAAGGGCCCAAAAAACCATATAACAACAGAAACAACATGAAGTTCAACCATGAAATGAAAAGGGTCAAATCTAATTCTACATTCCACACATTATAGTTAAACCTTTTCACAGATTTAGCTAAATAGACAAACAAAATTAAGCAACTTTCAAGAACCCAACAAAGTAAAAGAATTAAGAAAAGAAAGAAAAAAGGTAATCAGTAACATGAACTACAAAGCAAACATAAAAATAAGTGCCAAAACAACAACAATAACAGTAAACTCACAGTAAAAATCTCTATACAGTATCTGGTCAGCTACTGAATTGAACAAGATGAAAAGGATGGAGATCTAAAGTAAACAAAACAATACATGTGGGTTAGATCTATAGATCCATCAAAACTACAAAGATAAACAAGAGGGGTCGCTCGTTTTTTCTACTGAAAACACTAAAGTTTCGATCTTCTTGAGTTCTTTTGTGAGAGAATTGAAAGTATCAGTAACAGAAAGGTGGTTTTCTTTTTTTCTTTTCCTCTTTCAATTTCAGTGACGGAAGATTGAATTTGAAAGAAGTGAAAAAAACTTCACTTTGTTTGGTCTTTTCTGAATAGGCAAAAGCCTCTCTATAAAAGTAAGAGAAAACCGAACAAATTGATTGCTATAAAAGCCATCAACGCATATGGGCAACCATGGGCTCCACATTATTATTAGAAAGAAATGAAGGGAGTATTTGTTTTTTTAGGTTGGAACATATTTTTTCTAAATTTTGAATTTTTTTAATTTTAATTTTTTAAAAATATAAATTAATTTAAAAAACAATTTTTATCATAATTTCAAATATACTTCTTTCATGCAACACTTTATATTGAATATTTCTTACAATTTAGTTTTAAAACTATGCTTTCGTGCATTTTTTTATGTCTAAATTAATTATCAATTTATCAAAAAAACATTAAGGAGGGTCATAATTGAGACATGGAGGACCAAAGTGTGAAAAAAAAAATTGGATGGTGGTTTCAAGAATTGGTTGAAAAGTTCACTTTAGTCCTCTTACTTTTTAAATAATAACATTTCAGTCTCTTAAATATTTCAAAAATTCAATTGTAATACAAAAATTTATTTTCCTTGATTTTCAATTCCTTATTTGAGTGAGAAGAGAGAAAGTGGTACGAATTTAATAGATAAGAGAGAAAATATTGGTTGACATCGATTTCAATCACAAAAATTATCGATTTTAGTGTCAATGGGTTCCATTTGATAATGAGAATTTATCCTAGAACTTCTTCCCCCCTCACCTTGCTTGGGATTATAGATCTAAGCTCGAGACATTTCTTAGTTTTTTGGTCAATTTCAGTTTTTTGGCTCTTTTTAGGGGTTATTTGAGGTCATTGATAGGTTTGTTATATAAGGTGTTTTCTAGCTGTTTTTAAGTCAAAATGGGTTGAAATTTAGTTTTTAAGGTTGAGGTTGCTTTTCAAAGTGCTTTTTACTTAGAAATGTATCAAATTAATATTTTTTTTATTTTTTTAAAATCATGTTTTAAATCAACGCATCAAAATTATCTAAAAACACCAAAAAAATATTAATTTGAAGTAAAGAAAAAAATAAAATAAAAATTTATTTTTTTTGAAAAGCGCTTTTGAAACGCAAAAACAACAGGGTAAAAGAAATCCTTAAGCTCGATTTTCCATCAACTTTATGGTCACATGAAACTAGACTAGCAGACAATGTGTAGCCTGTTTATTTTTTGAAAAAAAAAGGGACGACTCCTTAATAAACAAAAAAAAAATCAACCCAAGTGTGTATGCCTAGACTAGTGCTCTGTTGTGGAGTGTGGTTGCGGTTTCTTTTCAAAGTATTTTTTACTCAAAAATATATCAAAATAATATTTTTTTAAAAAAATTATTTTTGACATCAGCGCATCAAAATGATCTAAAAACACAAAAAATATATTAATTTGAATCAAAGAAAAAAAATTCAATTTTTTTCAAAAGCACTTTTGAAACGCAAAAAAATGATGTGTAGGGTGTTTTCTAGGTGTTTTAATATATGTGTTTATAATGATGTGTAGGGTGTTTTCTAGGTGTTTTAAATAAAAAAATATGTTGAAAATTAAGTTTTTCTATAAAATAAAAAACCTTCAGCCCGATTTTATAACGACTTTCTAGTCACTTGAAACTGAACCACCTAATGATCATTTGCATGCTTATTTTTTTAAAAGAAATATAAGGCAATCAACAAGTCATTCACCCCTTAATAAACAAAAAAAAAGTCACTCAGTCTAGGCCTATATTTTAGGGTTGACTTTTTTTTTCATTTGTTTTTTTTCTTGCAATTTCATCATTTATTGGCTTTTTTATTTTAATAAAATTTTAGCTAATTCTTATGATGTTTGTTTTTAATAAAACATGATTTAATTTTTACTTAATCTACAAATAAGATTTCAACATTTTTTTCTTATGCTATGATGCATTCTTTATATGTAGCCTTGTTTAAATTTTTTTCACTTTAATTTTTTTAAATTGCTTTCCTTCCTTCACATGTTTTGTTTTATTGTTGTTTTATTAAATAAAACATATATTCTAAGAAACAATTTTATTTAATAAAATCGAGTTTATGGCCGATGTTTCGAGAGCAGATATTTATATTCATATCTATCTCTCAACTTTCTAATTCGGTCTTTTGTTAAATATCAATAATGTTTACTTGGCTTTCACGTAAAATTATAAAAAACATTTCCAAATATATACAACCTTGTATAATCATTTTTCTTTAATTTTAATCAATCATTTTCATGTGTATTTGTGTTTCTATCATTGTTTTATTGAATAAAAAAAATATTCTAAAAAATATATTTATTGAACATAAATGGGTACATGACTCGTGTTGTGATATCATATATCTTATCTACATTTATTTCTTGATTTTTCTAGTTTAGTGTTTAGTTATAATTACCAAAAAAATTTACATTTTATTGTCATGGATAATCATTAATTAACATTGATTCCAACAAATACAAAAAAAATCAATCATGGTGTCTACAAATTCTATTAAATAAGAAGAGTTTCATTAAGGTGTTCTTTTAGCCTTCATCTTACATGAGAAAAGTAAATATGGACTCGAGAAGTTTTTTTTATTTCAGTTTATTTTTTTATTTTCTAATCGATTTTTGGGTAATAAGCTCTCACATTTTACTATGGATTAAAGCACTGCTATTTTATTTTTTTGGTCATCAAATTTTTTTCTCTTCAATTCTATCTTTTTGTGGCCAAATTGATTCCTAGTTGCTTATAATTTGTTAAGGAATGACAACATTCAAAGATACAAGACCAAAGTTAACATGTTGGCGAGAAATGTAAACTTTGTTCCTTCTATTTTTCAAAAGATACATTTTAAGTCTTTTAAGTTTTTTAAAAATTCAATTTTGATCTAAAATTTTATTCTCTTTATTCTCAGGTCTCTATATTTGAAAAAGGAGAGAAAGTCGTCGATTTCTAGTATAAGAGAGAGAAAAACATCAGTTGACATTGATTATAGTCACAAAAAATATTGATCTTTGTATCAAAGGATTCCATTAGATTCAAGGAATTTTATTGGGATGTTCTTTGACCTTCATCTTGTCTAAGAAAATAGATTTAGGCTCAAGAAATTTTTTGAATTGATTGTTGGGTAATTTGAAACCATATATAGGTTTATTTAGGTCTCTAGAGATGTTTAAGGTGTTTAGGGGTTTAAAATAAGTTTTTGAATATAAAATACCTTTGCCCTAATTTTATGGTGAGCCTCTGATTGCCGGATTCAGGTTAGTAGATAATGTATAGTCTGTGTTGTTTTTTTTATATAAAAAAACCTCTAATTTACAAAAAAAAAAAAGACTTGGTGCATGAAACAGCCTTTTCTTATTGGTCAAGTGCTCATGCCCACGCGTTTGGCCTGTTTTGTTTTTTTCCTACATTTTACATTTCAACCCATCAAATAGATTTGTTAAAAAATAATTTGAAAGATTTTTATTAGATATCACTTAGTTTTCAATTTTTTAATAAGATCCTAACCTTTTTTTTTTTTTTACTATATTAGTAAACGCTCTTGTTATACAACCCTTCATGTTTGTTTGTTTTTTTAAAAAAATATTATTCGATCACTCAATTTTAATGAGTATCATTTGATTAAATACCATTCAATTTTCTATTTATTTTTTATGAAAAACAAAAATTATTCAATCACTCAATTTTAATGAGTATCATTTGATTAAATACCATTCAATTTTTTGTTTATTTCTTAGAAAGTTTATAGCATTATGTTTTTATAAGCATTTTTTATTTTTTTACATCTCTTCACAATGGTTTTCTTTTCTTAAATCTTATTCGGTGGAGAAAGTCCAAAATCAGATGTTTAAGGACTCAATAAGATTTTTTTGAAAGATTAATTGACTTTATGAAGGGTTTGATTGCAAGAAAAATTGATTTGTAAGTCAATTTAGGCTTTAATTTGTAGAAATTAAATTTAGGAGTCAATTTGGTAAAAAATTTGAAGAATTCATAAGTTTGAGGACTTAATTAAACTTTGATTTAATTAATTAATGCAATCAAGGACTTAATTGAAGAAATATCAAAGTTTGAGGCTAATTTGGGTCAAAATTGCAAGAAATTAAAGTCGAAGGACCAAAGTAAAAAGGTGGTGATACATTAGGGAGCTTAATTGATTTTTTCAGGGGTAATTTTGAAAAAAATTAAAAGTTGAAGAGTCAATTAAGGATTGAATTGAATAATTAAGAAACCAGGGGTCCAATTGCAATTTATCCAGGGGCAAAATTAAAAAAAAAAGGGAGATTTTTCTTGAATAAGTGTCCAATCACAAAAGGTCAGAACTTTAGGGGGCAAATTAAAATTCATCATATCAGTTAAGGAACAAAACGACATCATTTCAAAAGACATTGTTCATCTTTTTCAGCAAACCAAACCAGGAAGAAGAAAAGTCGCCCTGCGCCCCACGATGCATCTCCATTACGATCGTAATGGTCCTGAGAGTCCGCTTCATATTGCTGGGCGAACGTATGGCATTCTCTGGCTTTATAAAAGCTAGAGAAAGGCCACGCATGAGAGGGTGAGAGAGACAAAAAAAAAAACAGTAAAGAGAGAAGAGAGGCGAATGAACCCAAATAAAAAACATGGAATACAAGAAAAAAAGAGAGAGAGAACGAACAAACCCAGAAGATAAATTTAACGATCTGAAATTTCCATGTAACTTTCATATTACTAATCATCATGTCTAAGTATGAAGGGGTAATTTTTTTTTTTTTTTTTTGCAATTTGTCTAACAATACATTCCATTATTGATTCTTTGGTTTACCAAATTTACAGTAGTGCTTTTCCCCTATAACTTATACATTTCCTCAGTTCTTTTCTTATTTTCTAGGTAACACAATATCAAATAACTCTATTACATACACGTAGTAACTCTCGACTACCCACCAGTTTAATTGTTTCTCCATTTGATTCTTTCACATTGTTTCTCACAATTTATCTTATATTCTTTTCATTTTTCATTTACTTAAAACATACGTGTGATAAATACACACTCACACATAACAAAAGAGATGCAATAGCCAAATGCTAGAAATACAATCATATCATTTAGTGCATTTCAAGGTGAAGTTATTAACCCAATTTTAAGTATTCATAGTACATAAAAATAAGTACCTAACAAAATTATAAATTATGAAACGACACAATTAGTGCTGGCCCATTTCGTGACATAGACCTGCAATATATATAGCATTATAAGAGTTATTAGTTGCTAAGAAGACTTATACTCATGATTTTTTATGAGGCAAAGGAATCATTATGTTTATTAGCATTTTTAACAATCTTGCTCAAAACATTCAACTTAAGTTCAATAATATCTCAACTCATATGACCATAATTTGAAACATTACCATATTGTATACTTTCTAGGTATCATAATCATTTGTTACATTATCATGCCATTAACATTTGCTTTGACTTAGTAGTACATAAAACGATATCATGTCTTAAGTTGCCAATCAACCCCCCTATCATATACATTTTTAAGCATAAGATAATGGTCTTACACAATGGTTTCCATTATACAACCGATGATAGTTTCAATGGTTTCCATTATTTGGAAACAATAACACAATGGTCTCCATTCAAAACAAGGACAACCACATGAATTCCCTTTTTGTTAGGGACAACTAGTGACACGATCAAAAGTTTGATGTCTTCTCCCAAGTGTAGGAGTGTCGAAGTAATAAATAACCCGGCAAGACCGGGGTCGAACCACAGGGAGTTTAACTGTATAAACTATAAATAAGGAAATAAATAATAATAGAAAAGGAGTTGAAGAGAGCTTTAAGATGTGATATTGATGTAAGGATTTAAACAAATATAAAACGATTGTCAAGGTTAGAGGATCCACTAATGGTATTTTAAATAAGTATAATATAAACTCCTTTTATTACTCAACTGGAAACCACACACAAAGGAGGTTCCAATCGGATTATAATTTATTAACATGATCGTATTAATTATCTTATTTAAGTAACACCAAACTTTTAAATATTGTTAGGAATTCATGATGCTAACTTATCTTAACAACAAATCAAGTTTCTTTCATAGCACATGTGTAGGTTATACCATACGGTTGGCTTGAAAGTGCCAAGCAATTGTTGTACCAAGTGTTGTTCAACACAAATTTAGATTAACCATTTAACAAGCAATGTATTAAGAGTGAGTAAGATAATAAATACAAAACATGTTAGTATCAAACATTAAAGTCCATGTTGAGTTTATATTATACTTATCCTAACACCATTAGTGAAACCTTTTCACCTTGACATAATAAACTTAGCTAAACATAATGAAGAAGAGAAACATAGATAAACAAGATACGAACATGATTATATAAGTATAGTAAAGGAAATGAAAAGCATAAACAAGAGATTAATGAAAATATAACATGGAATAAAACTTGAACATTACAAAAATATAAAGAAAAAAAGCAAGAACATGATCTTGATCTGAAAACCAAGATGCCTAAATGTATGGCAAATGCCTCCTTTTATAGGCCAAAATTCAAACTATTGATTTGATGAGTAATTGTTGAGTGGGTGGCCACCTCTTGACTTGGTAACAATCCTTATCTTTTTGTTTGCAGAACACGTCATTGCTAACATCATAATTTAAACATATAGTCTTCATGAACATTCTGGAAAATTGTCTCAGCTTTCCAACAAAACAAGAATAAGGTAATTTGGACTTCTAGAACTCGAGATATGAGCTGAACACTGAACAGTGTCTGAGTTGCATGACAGATTCTGACTTCTCTTTTGTTGCTACAATTTGAACTTGAAAACGGTCTGTTTGAATCTTGGACTCTTCATGAAAGTTTTAGGCCTATGTCTTAGCTTTCTATCCATATAAACCAGACCTAAATCCAAGTTCTACAGCTCCAGTTATGATCCAATAACCGAATAGTGTTCCAATTTGAATTCAACCAACATCTCTTTTCTAAGCTTAGCCCTCTCTTTGTCTTCTCAACTTCAATTGTCAAACAAATCAATCAATCCTTTGAATTTTGAAACAGACCTGCATTTGAAATGAACATTTACCATAAATTAAAGATATCTTATATTATCGTACTTGCTATTATAAAACATGCTTACGTTAGGGAATTTAATGATACTTTAAGTGCAATATGATGATATAAAACCTTAATAAAAATGCACTTTTAAGTACTAACCAACTAGGAAGTAACTTTTGTTTCCCATGATTTAATTTAAAGGACTTGTCAACTTAAATAGAAGCATAAGGAAATGAGAACCTACATCATCATCTTATAATTAACCAAATCGTACTTTGCTTCCTTGGTCATCGTTCTTTTAGGAAACTAAATATCAAAAGTTGTCATATTCATAGATATTGGTAATTAATCATCAACTACCAATTTATATTTTTTCCTTAGTCACTGAAATTGTGGTCATTAAGTATTGTTCCTTTCTTATCCTTAGTCACCGACACCACGACCACTAAGTATCATTCCTATCTCATCTTTAATCACTGATACTATGGCCACTAAGTATAATCCGGTCATCCCCTCGCAGATTCCAATAATTCTGGCAAACCCATTTGATTGCCAACAAATTCGGTTACTAATATCTTCCTACTGAGTTTATCTTTAATAGTTTACTCCACAATTTCATATAACCTTATGCTGCATTATTTTATCTAAGCTATGTTGAACAAACAACCGATGACATATATTATGGTTGAGGAATCTTTGTACATATAGAATTCTTCCATGCATAACTATTCATTCCTAACTATGATCAAATTCTGTATATGGTTCATTAAACATTAATTTTGATTGTGAATAACACATCATACTCTTTATTTCGTCGTATTACTAAACGCTTTCAAATGAGATGGTTCACGACACTCATTACTGCTAATCCTAGTATGGACTCCATTAACAGGAGTAAACCTCATCCTTTACTCCCGGCTATCCAATAGCGATATCATTAGCCAAAGCTAATCTTCAATGCTTATTACCGGCTATCCAATATGGATACCATTAGCCAAAACAAATCTCTTCATTCATTCTTGGCTATCCAACATGGATACCACTAGCTGAAATTAATCTCATCATTCATTCTCGGCTATCCAACAAGGATACCATTAGCCGAAACTAATCTCATCGTACATTCTTGACTATCCAACAAGGATACCATTAGCCGAAGCTAATCACATCGTTTAATCCCGATTATCCAATATGGATACCATTAGTCGAAGCTAATCACATCATTTAATCTCAATTATCCAATATGGATACCATTAGTCGAAGCTAATCACATCATTATTCATTGGATTTCATGAGTAATTTTAATTGATTGAAATCAGGTAGCAACATTATGTATAAATACTTCGAGGTTTCACAGTTATCCAATATCATTAGCCGAAGCTAATCTTATCAATGAATCATGTCTATCCAATATAGATACCATTAACCAAAGCTAATCACATCGTTTAATCCCAGTTATCCAACATGGATACCATTAGACGAAGCTAATCACATCATTATTCATTGCATTTCATGTGTAATTTTAATCGTGTAATGTTCCTAATTTTTCAAGAACAAATCACCACCAAACACTTAAGCAAATAGGGCAATGTTTTTTTTTTTATATACAATTTTCATATAAAAAGTCTATTGAAATTTCGGCAGAGTCTCCCCTATACCGGGAGGTCCTAAGTTATCGACATTTAACCTATTTACACTTCTAAAACCCCATATCTCATAGCTCAAATCATGACCCAATCATCCTGGGTCTCAAACTCATAAACATCATCATCATCATCACAACCACAATATTTATAATATACATTGATCATCAAATACCATTATAAAGGAATAAACGAGATAGACACGCATCCATAGAATATGATTATATGAAGGCCCCGTTTGTTTGCTGGAAAGTAGTTTCCTTTTGGAAAGTGAATTCCGGGAAAGTGAATTATTTTCTGATGTTTGGCAGTGTAATAGAAAATAAGTTGGAAAACATTTTCCAGTGTTTGGTTATGTCATGGAAAATGAGCTGGAAAATAACTTATTAATGTTTTATTTTTCTCAAGTTTATTAAAATAATGAGAAATAAATCTTACAAATTAAAAAGTTGAATGAGAATGAAATTGAAAAAAAATATAATTTCATAAATTATCTCAAATAAAATAAATAATAATCAAAATAATAGAGATCAAATCTAAAAAATTAAAAGATGAAGAAATTAAAATAATAATAGTTAACATTTCATAAATTATTTCAAATAAAATAAGTAACAATCAAAAGAATGAGGACCAAATTTGATACATAAAAAATTTCAATAAAAAAATGATAAGGGTAAAGTAAATAACAATTATAAAAATGAGAACAAAAGTTAATATAAAAATTAAATTTTAAGAGATGAAATTGAAAAATAAATATTCAAAACAAAATATATATATCAATCAAAAGTTTGAGGATCAAATTTGATATAATCAGCAAATAATATGATATTTCTAAATTTTTCACAAATTCTGGAAAGTGTTTTCCGTCCAAATATTCCAGAAAAACACTTTCCTGAAAACCAAGCCAAATTTTCCTTTGACTGGAAAGTGTTTTCCGTTGACCAACGTTTCTAATGGCAAACAAACACAGAAAAGTTTGGAAAGTGGTTTTCCGGAAAGTGAATTCCGGGAAACAAACACAGCCGAATATCAAAGTTAATTTCATCTATTCAAATTTAAACATTAATTATATAAAATAAGTTATATAATTGTTTTAATGTTACAAAATACAATGATATACTCCTTATAACTAAATACAAAAAGTAAACAAAAGCTACGATCTACTCCTGTCGTGCATGTGATGGTTCTGAAACAAAAACACATTATTGAGACATGGATATCATGACAAGTATAGTAACACAAAAATCCAACAATTTAGAAAGACATACATGTATTTATATTCTATTCACTTCTCCCTTTTTGTTTCCATTGGAACTCTATCTCATTCAGCTACTAAAAACTATTTCATCTTCCATTTTCAACTTTCGTTCAAAATTCCATAAAATCGACTAGCACCATTTCTGCCTAACACATTGCCAATACTAATTTCACCGGTATCATCATATCCTCGTAAGCGTCGATGCATGGCTATCCCCTTATCTGTGACCTCTAACATACACTAAATGTATGCTAGTCCATGCATGGTGACCCCCCTTACCTGTGATCCTAACATACACTAAATATATATTAGTCCATGCCTTATAGACATCAATGCAAGGTGATTCCTTTACCTAAGATCCTAACATATACTAAATGTATGTTAATCCATGCCCCATAACATATTTCTCATATTTTCTATGTTAGCAATACTTCCATCTTTTGGAAAGTCACATGCAAGACTATTCACTTGAACACATATACATTCGGGATACTATATGAAATAACAACATCTTTACACAAACTTTCATTCTTTCATATAATATTCAACATTCATCATTTCACATTTCACATCAATAACATATTAAATTATGTAGTTTAACTAGAAAGCATAGGTGCGGATCACCTACCTATAGTAGAAGCTTTACCCGTGCTCTCCTGCTGTTGTTGTTGCACCACGCCCATGATCCCTCCTGTAATCACAGGCATATCTCATAAATTATCCTCATTCAAGGATACATTTCATAATAACCACATTAACAACCAATATGAGTCTTTCTTTCAATTATTTCTTTATTTATATTTTATGTTTTTCTCATTTCATCCATTAATATCATCATTCTTTGTCCAACCATAATTATCATTAAAAGTTTCCATTTCGAACATGGCTCATTTATGCAACCATATTATTCAATAGTTTCACCCATATTTAACTAGTGTTTTACCTATGTTTTTTTTTTATATATATAAAATGTCTTGATATTCTTTGTTTTATGTTTTGAAGGCACTTTTGGATGA
>Ga0307514_10003075_pt1 | contig 16443 bp, 22 predicted proteins | sample 16_EM_MG_FD_203088 | JGI IMG/M metagenome (GOLD analysis project Ga0307514, IMG submission 203088) | Populus trichocarpa ectomycorrhiza microbial communities from riparian zone in the Pacific Northwest, United States - 16_EM | ecosystem: Host-associated > Plants > Roots > Unclassified | place...
AACGAGCCAAGGTCTTACTGCTCAAGTGTATGTGGACATCCGCTATCGTTAAAGACTGACGCAAAGGGTCTTCAGTTGCTGATCACTCGGTGTCGTGAGATCGGCACATACTTTCGGTCGGCACAACGAAGTATCCATTCACCAGAGGTGCTATTATCCCAGACGATCAGCACACTCGCGCTCTCGTGGATAAGTCGACCACGTACCTTCATAATCCAGATGTACGACGGTTAAACCAGTTTCTCTGCTCTGATATTTCGAGACGGCGATATCCGCCAATCCAAGCTTTTCCGTGCGAATGAGATCGAAGTTTCCGAACTTGTTTGGGAGATTCGGGGATGGAAAAGACTGCGGAGAGGTGGCCGTCATCGAGTGAGTAGCGTAAGTGCGGGTGATCGGGAGCGCCGTGAGACCAAATTGGGGCGGGCAGGGTTGGCGTACGGGTGAAAGCCTTTGCCCAGCTTGAGGTGCCCAGCGACGGAGGAAGAGAGAAGAATTTGCTGTACGCCTCAGTAGATACATTGTTCCGGTACCCAAATAGCCCCCCTGCCCAATAACCCCGTAGGTCGTGTCGGTGTCGGTGACGGTTAGCGGAAGAGGAATGCGTGCCCGGGATCGTAAATAGCCGAAAACAAGGTTATACACTACACTGTTCTCCCTCGCTCATTCGCTTGTTCTCCGCGCGTCCGCCAGACCCCGGATTTGCACAGCCAGACTGCCTTTCGTTATGGACAACGAGACACAAGAATTAACTCCAGACGAGCTCGCTCAGTCCGAGAAAAGAAAGGAGCAGAATGAGCGCAAGCAACTCAAGAAACAAGCTCTGCGAGATAAGCCTCCAAAATCAGGCAGCAATCGCTTCCTCAATAGGAATAGGAACAGTCGCTTCCTCGCTAGACCATGGATAACCTTGCCGGAGGTCGACGAGACTCTAACTCAGCACAGAGTGCGGGTCATGACCTGGAATGTACGCACCGCTGTTTATTGGCTTTCCTTAGTCGAAACTAATTTTTATTTCCAGCTGCTAGCACAATCTCTAGTCCGTACGTTGGTAAAAACCGCATGCATCGACGAGTACCACTCATGGTCGTTTCTCAGGCCGAGATTTATTCCCAACCAGTAACTGTTTAAAGGCACACCAACGAGAAAATATGATATCCAACGAGATCATCTCATCCAACGCTGATATCCTCTGTCTTCAGGTAGCCAAACTCCTCCGCATGTTATCTCTCGTCTGATGACACCCATAGGAAGTCGATAGGCTCGAGAAACTTATCCCCGCTCTAGAGGGTGCAGGTTACACCCCGATCTACAAAGCCGGACATCGTAAGAAACACGGTCTGCTCATCGCCTACCGTGCGGAGAAATATTCCAAAGTCGCAGACCACGTCGTCTTCTATGACGAAGAGGAGGTCCAGGAGGGCGAAGGGGAGAGGTACAGACGAGGCATCAGCATCCAGACGAGGAACATCGGATCTCTCGTCGCTCTCAATTCCCTGGATTCTAAAGGAGACGGCCTAATCATCGCAACAACCCATTTATTCTGGCACCCAAGATACACCTACGAACGGACTAGGTCAGCTTGCTCACATTTCTCTTGAAGCTTGACCCCAGTGATCAACTGATCAGGTAGGCAAGTCGCTATCCTCCTCCGTGAGGTCGTAAAATTCCGGAATCACGTGAACCAAAACTGGCCGTGCATAATTGCAGGAGGTACTCCCATACCTTCACAATGCGTTTTCATCTTCTGAGGTGAAGGTTTTAGACTTCAATCTCACCCCGGATGGCCCTGGCTACTCCCTCCTCGTTGGAGATCCCATCGTACCACCTCAAGAGGAACTCCTTACACTTTCTCGTGTCGTACATGCCTCTATCGACCCCGACTGGGTCCCACCCACCGAATCAAAGGAAGCCAAGAAAGAGGAAGATGACGGGGCCGAGCAGGATCCAGACCGAATCATCATAAACGCTCGTACGGTCACACCTGCCGACGGACTCCTATCGACTGAACAGTTCGTTGAAATGATTCAGAGACTTGGTGTTGCCAACCTGGAGAGCTCCTACGACAAGGGTCTCAGAGTAGCCAAAGCTTTTGAAGATTCCGACATTCGGACCTATGGTGACAGGGTTGCCCCGATCGCACCGAGAAGGCTAGGACGGCACGAACCAGAATGGACCACTTACACGCATTTCTGGAAGGGGGTGCTAGGTTTGTTCACCTCACTTGGAAACCCTCGCCTGTCACTGAACCGGCTTGCGTCTAGATTATATCTTCATCTTGGACCCCCCCTCACGTATTTCACACGTAGTTGGGCTTCTCAAGCCACACATAGCTAAGGATATGGAACCGGGCCTCCCGCAGAGGGGTGTATGTGCGAGTGATCATGTCTCGCTTCTTTCAGAGATCGTCTGGACCTCGAAGGAACCATGCGCGGCTTCAACTGACCAGGACGGTCAGCATGAGCCGACGACACACTCATAGAACCTCGCGCATGCATCCTGCAGGACACCTCACCATTGGCCTGTTTCAAGTTTGATCGAATTAGTAGTGGTATATAGAGCCTACTCGGTAAACGAATAAAACGAGAGGAGGTTTGCAATGAGCGGTGAGATTCTGTGAACGAACGAAAGATGAGGGGGGACTTGCCGATCCAGCAATGGCGAATTAAAGGCGAAGGAAAAAAAGTAGGAAACCAGAGAATTAACTTCCTAGGGTAGAGATAAAATCCGCCAAAAATTCCGTAGAGTAATGAGAGAACAATCCAGTCTGCCATCTCCCAGCAACGACAACGAACAAGGAAAAGAGCCAGGAGCCAACCCACAAGAACCAGGGAGAATGGGGAAAGAATCATGACCTGTCTGACCCAACAAGCAAGCTATCAAATAACCCCTGTGCCGACTTTTCGTTCCTCAACTGCAGCATATAAACCACTCCTGTCCTCACCGCCTTATCACTCAATTCTATCGCGACACCCGTCTTTCCCACCCTTTCCACACCATCCGTCAACACGATTGTAGAGATCAAGATCGTCTTGTCCTTGTTGTCCGCCTCCACGACCAACTGTTTCACATTCGTTGGGCTCTCGCGGTAGAGTTTCAACTTCGCAGAACCTAGGGACTTCCACTGCGCGTGCTGCTGTTTGAGGAAAACCTTACACTTCATCTGGGCTGAAACCGTCGAGGTCACCGGGCCAGTGTATGGTGCCGACTCCTGGACCGGCGAAGTTGGCGGACTGATCTCGTAGAACGACTGTGACGAAGGAGCAATCGACATGGTCCTCTGCGCGGAGGGAAGCAAAGGCTTGGACCGTGGGAGGGGTAGCGATTCGGCCGAACGATTTCTCGGTATTTGCGCTCCAGGCATCCTTGGTACGGGTGGCAACGCTACGTTGGGATCGAACTGCGAACTCAGCGAAAGCGACGATTGCGTTTTGCGAAGCCCATTCAACCCTGGTCCTAGAGGACTGATGGGCTGCGGCTGTAACAGGTCCATAGTTGATTGTCGGGGTGGATGAGGTGGGATTTGGAGGGCAGGATTGGAACCGTTAGGTCCTGGGGGTCCACGCGTAGGGTCCATCGGGGTTTGACCTTGCATCGGTGGTGGGCCACGTGGCAGGGGCGACCGGAAGGGTGGTTGACCTGGCAAAGGAGGACCCCCGGGATGTTGTCCTGGTACAGGGGGTCCTGGAAGCCATGTGCCGGGAGGCGGAGGTCCCATCCCGTGAGGACCAGGAGAATTCGGACCAGGGTGTGAAGGTAGGCCGGGTCCTCTGAGAGATCCCGGATGATTAGGAAGAGGGGGGGGCATATGTCCGGGAGGGGGTGGCTTCATGTGACCTGGTGGAAGGGGTCCACCAGGGCCGCCAAGAAGCGGCGGACCAACGTCAGGGGGTGGACTCATCATGTTCTGACGCGGCGGGGGGCTTATCATATTACGTGGTGGAAGTGGCCCCATCTGTCCAGGCGGAGGGCTTATTACGTTTCGAGGTGGAGGTGGGCCACCATGTCCAGGTGGGGGTCCTGGTCCCCGTTGGATGCTCATGCTACGAGGGAGGATTTGTCCAGGGCTGAATGACTGTTGGGGCATAACCTGGCCCGGGCCAAATGAAGAGGGCATAATCTGTCCAGGACCGAACGAACCCGAACGAGAGATAACCTGCCCCGGTCGGAACGAAGGACCAGGGCCCCCAAAACCTTGATTCTGTGAAGGCGGTCTACTACGCTGACCCGGTCCATCCATCACCGTCTCCGCAGTTGACGACGTCCTCTGTGGATTCAGAGAATCGGGAAACTGCTCCTGTACAACACGATGCGGCCCATTCTGCAGTTGTAATTCTTGCGAAAATGCCCGTTGCACAAGCGATTCGGGTGGACCGGAAGGAGACCAACGTCTCTCAGAATTGATTGATTCAGCTCGTGATGGGGGTGAACGCCTCTTTTCATCTGAGGTGAAGCTCTGACTGGGTGAAAGCCCACGCATCGGTGGACCTCCAGAACCACTGGATTCAGGGTGAGGTGGTCCACTTGACAGGGGTGATGGAAGAGGCGAGGAGATAGATCGTGGGAGGCTTGGAACGGGAGGTGGTGGTTGTGTGTTTTTTGCCCGCTGATGGACTGAAAGACCCGGCTGAGATAACGAAGCCAACTCAAATTTGGATGAACTTACGATTCGCTGCTGTGTCGATACAATCTCGGAATTCCGCCAGTAACTTCAATTTCACTTCGGGTGAAGGTGTATGAATGATCAAGGTTTCCTTCCTCAGAATCAGGATGCTCAAAGCCGAGTCTGTCCCATAATTCAAACAAAGTTCAAGGAGTTTGAAGCTTGTCACTGACCGGAATCGGGGATCTCCGAGACTTTCAGGTGTTTGCCAGCGAGGGGAGGGAAAATCAACGAAATATCGGACGTGCTTCCGTGTTCCGCCCTCTCTGAAGGCAGTATCCATTCACAGATAAGGAAGAGGTCCGTAAGAAGGAATATGTGTCCGCGGGGGAATTGTAAAGGTTGACCGATAGATTTGGGAGTGAAGTCGATGACGACATCTAATGACATTCGCACTTCACGGGTATATGTCAAACCTGGTGTTTCGATTTGCAACTTGGTTTCCTACAGACGTGACATGAGGGTTCACGCTTTGCTCGAAGGGGAAGACAAATCCTCACCCTCGGTTGCATTGTGAACAAATCGAGCGTCTTCGCGGTTGACAATCGCCGCTCGATGTCACTGATCATCACAGGTGGTGACGGTCCAGAATGCCGGTCGATTGACGTAGAAGCCGTCGTGTGAGATTGGTTACCGCCGCTGCTGGAGAGGTCAATCGTCGGTTAAAACCCTCAATTTTCCAAGGAACCGACAACTTACGACGTGCTCGCATGCTTCGAGTCTGTTCCGTCCGACAACTGCGTGTCTCGGAAGCTAGGCGCAGGCGGGGAGTACCGTGGAGGTTCGTCCCGCATGTCGACTACAACTTCATCCTTTGTCGGGATGGGTGGAGATGACTGGAGTATGACGTTGAATCTTCCTTCCACAGTCGCTAACAGCCCCTCTAGCTTCTCCATTGCTCCAACCAGTAGCTTGTGGTCGCTTCGCCCTGGCGCAGTGCTCTTCAAAAGCCTCCCGTATAGCTTCTTGTAGTACTTGAGACGCCCATGAGGAAGCAAAAACAATCCGTCCAAGGTCCATACGGGCGGTTCCGATGGGTTGGTGTGAGAAGATGTGGAAAGTGGAGGGTTCGAGGCGGAGAATAATGCCAGAGTTGTTCGTAACTTCGGATTACTGGATACAGGTGCCCAAGCGTCAAATCCAGCGGTGTACTTATTGCAATAAGTTGCGTATGGGGGTTCGAGATCATCAACCTGAAAAGCGGGATCGATGAGAAGCTCAAGACAATAGCATATATCCACCAACCCAACGCATGAGGAGATCACCTAATGCCTTGGGCGACGACGGGCTCGTTCCGATCTCCTTCAGTTTCTGAAAAACAGGTGTTTTAATTGTGCACAGACACGTATTGGAAACGAACGTGATTGCGTACCGAGAGCAACGACCGGTTCGCCTTGTAGACGGCCTCAACCGCCCTGAACATCTGGTCCAACTCCGGAGGCGGCAGGTTCGACCTTGACCATGCAGAGGCAACTTTCTAAACAAATCACAGACACGGATTAGAGAGCACGAGTCATCGGCACATTGGAGGGATACTGAATAGAAATAATCGGGAGAACCTACCCTGATAATACCAGCCAGTTGGTCAACATAAGTCTTTTCCGTCTCAACTAGTTCTGTCAGCGGGTTCGTCTTTTTTGACTTGCCTTCGGGTTGCGGTGAAGGCGGCGGGGAGCGAGAGTAGCCAGGACTTGTTGGCGTGGTCGGTGCGGTAAGGTCTGGTGTAACGGGAGATTCAATGGGGATGTATGACGGGGGCAAGAGCAGAAGAAGGCGAACCATTTGGGTTTAGTGAGGAGGGCGTCAACCCAATGGTGTCAAGCGGCACTGGTGGCAGGGTTGATTTTTCCTCTATGATCTTTGGGGGAGGTGGGGGCGGTGGCAGGTCAGCATCTGGCTTGCGGACCGCTACGTTCATGAGTGTGGGTTGACAAACAGACGTGCTCGTCGTAGTTGATGGAGGACAAGCGCAAAGGTGGTGATGAGATCAAGTGCCTGTCTCGTTTGTTTCTCACAACCAGCCGTCGGTCGCCCCGAAATGGCGGCCCCTCGTTCCCCGACGCGGTCAGACCAATCAACAAGAGCGTATCCTCTCAAATGGATAGAGGGCACCTTCAACTCGAAAGAAAGAACAGAGAGTCTGCTCAGACCCGAGGTCGAGAACGGGAATGTTACAAATTACGACATGGAACTCGCCCAAGTAAACAAGAATCGCTTGCTCGCATGGCCCACACATATGAGCTAACCCGCGTGTTCTCTACAGTCCGTATTCTCGAGCAAGAATCGCTATCTTCCAGTAAGTCTCTTTATCTGTGGCCATCGCAACACACGTTCGATCTCGATCTCACTCTCCTAGTTGCTGTACTCGAACCTCGCGTTCCTTGGCACAGTCGTGTACTCCCAAAAGTTCGCTCGGCCGAAATGGCGTCTAACCAAGCTCATGGCAATAAGCGCTTTCCTGGGCGTCGGCAGCTACACCTTTGGGTTCAACCAAAAGTTGACCGCACACTTCAGGTTTGCCCGGTCGTTGGAGAACCCTGCGGGGTTCAACCGTGCCTTACGGAACATAAACACCCGTCTTGGTGGCCCGGAGTACTTCCCGTACGGAGTCCCAGAACGCCTGGAAGAGCCTATGGGCGTTGCTCTCGGGCCTGGTGTTGCAACTCCGTCAAACGTCAATGAATCACCCCTCGAAACCACAGAGCTGGCAAATGATTGGGTCGGTTCTCAATCTCAGGAGGAATCAGATCAAAACCGTCACCAGGGTAAGCCTCTCTCATACGTCATTTCTGCATTCCACACATCATTTTCGGTACCGCCAGCGCCTACGAGCGCAACGGATACAGTAAAGTCACCTTACACTTTGATCCTACTTGCTTTGTACACTCAATCTCACGCGTAAATACGGACTCGCAGCACAGCAGGCCAGTCAACCGAGCGTTCAAAGACCCCCTAGCAAATGGGACGAGATTCGGGCTGTCAACAACAAAGGAGGCTCTCTTTCCTCATGGGATCTTATACGCCAGAGCCACGAACGGAACAAAATGTCGCCGCCCTCTTCACGTCCTCATCATCCAACCGGAGAAGGAGAGGATTCCAATGATCTTGACCAATCAGTCGCAATCGACAAAAAAGAGAAAAAGTGGGACAACCGCGCGTCTGATGAAGTTCAGTTTGAGGCCGTGGTGGAGGCTGAAAGGCGTAGAGCCTCCCGAGCCTGATGCGAGGTCCTCGCACGCGGATCACTGTTCTCCTTTATGTTTACTTTCCGACCTGTCAGGGGCCTGTCTCCGAACGCCGGGATTTTGGATCCCGAGTAGAGCCAAGATTCCCATAGAAGTCCTATGTTCCCCACGACCCCCCCCCCACCGTCCAGATCCATAGCTAAAACATCAATCACAAAGACCGAAGCTCAGGGAAGATGGATCAACGAGATCGGTTACCTGCCGACTACCCGAATTCCAACTGTTGCTTTGTACAAACGCTCACGTTAGATCCCCATTCACAATGTACACGAGGATAATCCAAGGCGGGCATGGAAGCCGAAATATAACAGGTCACGTCGGGTGACTGCGTTCAGCCTCTTGAATTCTACGGTTAAATCAAGCAAGTAACAGTGTATACGAGAGGAGAGCGTTCACAACAACGGTTCAAAAACGAATCTCAAAACAAAAGTGGAACGTCTGATTGTACTCAAACAGACAGATTGTCCCACGACTACGAAAACACGGAGAACACTATTTTACAACGAGCACAGCAGGGGGCAGGTAAGGGGAGGGGGATCGGGGAAGGACCGATCATACACCAACAGCCTCACCCCATCAAAACGGTCGAGGGATATGGTGTGATAAACGCGCAAGACCGTGGGGGCGAGGAAACCGTTACAATAGAATGAAAACCTTTTTGGGAACGGGGGTTAATCGCGCAGTGAGAGAAAAAAAAAACATAATGGAAACATGAGGATCCAGCAAGGCGGCGAAAAGGAAGTTTACGGGTAAGCGGCTGTGTGAATCTCTGCCGAGAATGGAGACATGTCACCGGGGCTGGTCGACCACAAGTCACCGTTCGCACCAGAACCCGAAACGCTTATCCCCGAATGTGAATTGATGGTCTCAGCCCTTGAGATGCTCCTGAGGTTTGGCGAATCGTCCCCACCTTCAAACGGCGAACCGCCTGGGAGGGGGGCGTTAGTCGGGGAAGCTTTATCGAACGCAGTTTTGCTTGAGAAGGGGTAGAGCGGTACCCCTACTTCCAAAGGTTGCATCTGGGTGGTGATCCGCACGATCTCAGACATGAGACCCTGTAGAAGTTTTTCCTGTCGCGCTGAATAGTGTTTCAGTGTCTTGTTGATTTGAATACAAGGTAAACGGGGTCTCACTTCCGATAGGGGATCTCTCTCCGTACACTATCATAGCCGATCTATTGAAATCAACCATGATCCCATCAGCACAGGTAATTCACATGAGGAGGAAAGGTGTCAAGCAAAAGCAGGTGTGAAGCTGCGGTTGAGCGTTGTGTCTCGCCTCGGGAATGTGGGAATGACGGGGTGGCTGCCGTAGGAGGGTTAATACACACCTTAGAATGTTGATCTCACCCCAGATGGTCGTCTCCCTCGAGACATCACCAATTTCAATGAAATACTTGCACAATTGGATCTGTACAACGGCAGCCAGGTACCAACAGATCTGGAAGTAGAATGATGAGCGGGACATCAATGGAGAAGAACAAATACCCACCACCACAAGAGGGTGCAGCCTTGAAATGTCGAGCGAGGTCTCATACAACCGGTAATAGGCCGTGAGGATGGCCCTCGCGGAGTGGACACATCTTGATGCGGATGTAGATTGTGAATCGGAAAAGTCGACATATGGGTTGTGCAGGGTGATGGCGGTGCTGTATTCCATTGAAATTAGACGCAGGATCAGAAATCGGTTTCGCAGAGAAGATAAGTGAGGATGTAAAACAACGCTCACGCATGAGGTAGCAGGTGGGCAAGGTACAGGTCCGTGTCCAGAGAACCGTCCTCGTTCAATCCAAGATGCTTGTAGGGTGTTGGGAAGCTCTCCAAAAAGTCGGTAAAAACCAGCTTATCAAGCTCTGTAAAACCGGGTTTGAAGAATGGATTCTGGTTTCGCGAGACGACTGTGGATGCCCGGAGGTTGCTCCGGACGTTGTAGTCTGTCACTCGACCAAATAGCATGGTCGCCTTGATGAGCAACAAAAAGGAGTCTGTATACTCTGGAGGATGATGAATGAAAAGGCCCTCTTTGGATATGTCTTGTGGGTTATTCGGGACGGCTCGCTGTGACAACCAACGTAAGGTTTCCAAGACAGCAGGCACAGATAGAACAATTGTCGCACCTGCAGCTCAAAGTCTGTCGCCGTTAACGGAAGCTCAGTACCGATATCTCGTTCATCTGTCGAAACAATTGTTAATGCTTTTGCATTCGTGCGAATGCTGAGCGACTGACCAACTGCGTGTACCCAACCCCCAACGGACACGGTCCGATCAAAAAGTATAGTCATCCACCACGTCCGGCGTCTGATCTCTTGTTCTAGCGGATCTTGAGGGGGTGGAAGGTATTCTCCAGGTCCATTTACGGCGTGAACGGAAAAAGTTCCGGGGAAATTCAACCGTAATGGGATGGCAACGCGTGTCTGGAAACCAGCATATATCCAGACCTCAACCCATCGTCCTTCCTGATAGAGATACCAAGACAACACGATGCACGCTTGCATGACCTGGAAGATATCCTTTCCACTGGCCATTGTCCGGTCGATGTATTGCCTCGTTTTACTAGCATGGAACTCGGCAAACTTGTCCCGACGCGCGCCGTCCTGAGTTATGGTGGCAGCGTTTGAAGTCCACCTCGACGCTGAGGCACACTGGGGATTGTTTAGTGATTCCGTTTGCAGAATCGTGACCAAGTCGCTTACGATCGCATGCAGCAAAGCAACATGAGGGAACTTGGAATGGTAAGCAGGCAGTTGCATTGCGGCCATGAATGATGGCCTGTGTAAAATCCTCGAACCGCATGGGTCACATTTGAAAAATACGTCGATAAGGTGGTTCACAATCGTAGGTGGAGGCAAATCTGGGTTCCATCCAGCGATGAGCAACTCTCGGGGTGGACTGGGGCTGGAATTGATGGGGTACGAGTGATTGTTGATCGGACTCGATCCAGGAGTACTTCCGGAACCTGCGGTCGCGAGCGAGACACTTGGCAAGACGATGACCCCCGGACTCAATTCTGGGGAGGCATTCAACAATGATGAAACAGCTGGGGTCTGGATGCTCGGGGTTGTTGACGGCCCCGGTATGGAACCTGTCTCACGGAGTTGATTCCTCAATTGGTCTTGATGAAAGGGTGTGAGAGTCTGGGCATCGGGGAAAAACAATCCGCCCCACTCACTGAGCTGCTCTTCTAGCGCTTTGATCTTTTCTAAGGGTCCAGTATCAGGTGCCAGAGGGAGACCGTCAACAGGGTCGTATGAACATTGTGGTTCGGTGGGGTGACTACGAGTTATGTGAGCAAGAACTACCCAGGAGGAAGGGGAGGCGTAAGGACTAACGAAAAGCCGACCGGAGGGGGAACGCTGATCGCAGCTTTCCACTGTCTGTAAAAGTGTAACGCGCGCTGAATGAGACAACACCCGCGCGAATCGGCAAAGGCAGACATACTTCACGCAGGTAGTACAATGAGGGCGACCGGCGTCGCATTTCTTTTTGAACAAACGGTGGTGATCAGATGGGCCGCAGAGAGATGATTCAAGGAAGAGTGAGCGTACGAGCTTTCTTTTCCGACAAGCAAGACAAGCCTGCGAAGTCGGGAAGATGTGAGAGATTAGGAGAAACGGAGGGCCGGACGCGGGGCGAAACGTGCCTGGTTCCGACGGAGGGCAGGTCGCGACAATGGGGCGGAGGACTGTGCTTTTGGCATTTGGGGAGAGGGAGGGGGAGGGAATGAGTGAGGATGAACGCAGGACGAGGAGCGGCAATGTATGGCAGATTTCACAAGTTATAAACCCTCTTGGCGACAAGCGACCATGGGTCAAGACACAGCGGCCCACGTGACCACGAAAGATAAAACCGTTCCTAGGATTAAAAAAAGGGGCAACACCCAGATGATCACATAGCGACTCAACCGACGACAATCCTGTACTCCATCTCTCGTTTGCCTTTGTTTTGTTTTTCGTAGGCAATCTTATTTTGCTGTACAGCTTGCACGTTCTACCAGGGTGGGTCTGACACCCGAATTGCCCGAACATCAAATATCTGCCATGATCCACCCCGTAATCCACGGTACGACATCCTTCCCCCCAGTTCCTTCTACCCGATCACAGGCCGAGGGAAAGACCGGTTGTCATTTCATTATGCATACTACACTACTTGCTCAAACGATGTAAAAACCACCGCCGGAAGGAACCGAGGGGCGTCAAGAGACCATCTTTACTCGTCAAATCGCCTGTTTGTCCTATCGATCCCTCCCCGGTTTCCCGGCTTGTTACGGTTTGTACAATGATTGGCGTAATGTCCCTTCTCACCACACTTGATTGGAACTGTCAGTCGGAGGGGAGGAGATAGAATCCGCGAAGAGTCACCGTACCTTGAAACACATGACTTCGTCCAGGTTCCGACGTGGGGGTTGCCCACCTCCAGACTGCGTCCCTGCTCCATTTCCGTGGTCAAAGTCTGCATATCTACCATAGCCAGGTGGAGGAGGGCCCAAATCTCTCGGCGATGGCGGAGGCGGGGGATCATAAGCGTTCGGTGGAGGAATGCTCGGCTTGGGGCTGTTCATGTCGTGAGCGGGCACAGGGTTGGTTGCGGATATAGCGTGGGCGCAGATAAGGATACTCACTGTCCTCGTGGGCAATCCGGGCCCATTGGGCAAAACCCCGTCAGGAACAATTGACAAGCCACTCTTCGGACGTGTTTCCGTGGACAGACTGGACCTGTGAGGTTATGGTAAAGGTCAGTGGGAATGACACGAAAGTCTAGACCTAGTGGGGATAAACGCACCGAGCTTGCAGAACCCTCGGTTATAGTCGGGACATTCAACTTTGCGTTCCTTCGGATGAGCGTACAGACATTCGTCTCCGGCTGAACAGTACCCGTACTTGGCGAACCACCAACATTCTGGCATTCGCCGAAGATTGTACTCGTGCAGAAACTCGCACGCGTCACCCTTCTTACAAAGTCCACGTAGCCAGTGTTTGCAAACGGTCGCCAGACGTTCTCTGTCCCGAGGGTGGGTGGGGAGTTGTTTTGGTGGTTGGAAGTTTTGGGGTGATGGTGTCGTGTGCCGTAACGGACATAGTAATGGTCCAAGAGGACAACCCGTGGCCGTTAACGCAAGCCGGCATATTTGATCATCTACAACAGAAGACACCATTTTGCGATTAGAATCAACCGATCGTGTTTAGCCATAGAGTTTTGAGGGTGACGGGCGCGACTACATACCTTTATCTAACTTTACACCGAGTTCGTTCTTGATAAAAAGCTCCTGAGAGAAGTTGTTCTGATGAAACTGAGGTCTAACGACGTCCCGAAGTGGTGAAGGTCCAGTCAAAGGATTGGGCAAAGTCATGGCCGATGAGTAAGTTGCGGAGAACCGTGACGCGCTCCGATGTCAGCGCTCTAGACGTACCCTGTCCTAATTGGGTACTTTTTCCTCACACTTGCTACGCCCTCGGGAGCCGCTTCCGCCTTCCGGAACTCCGAGTCGCACCGGCGCAGGTCTCTGTCCCGAATCCCATCCTTCCTCGATCGAGCACCTTAGGGACAACGCCCGGGAATTCATCAGCTCATCTCACACTCCGATGTGTTCGTCAGCGTTCTGGGCGCTTTACATGACTAACATTGACAAACGAAGTCTCGGGCTCGTACGGTCTCAAACACGCAACAATGCAGATAAAATTACGGTAGGGACATTTAACATAAACGAAACATTCGACACACAACACCAATGTACTCTATTACCAACACCCCAGAACTTGGGCATCACCGCCAGCTTCCAAGACCCTCTCCGCAGCCTCTCGCAATCTCGAAACCCACCCTCCGTCATCCCTTAACTGCAAAAGCGGCATGTTCGACTGCAAACCAGTCCCATCCCCACCATACCCTCCCACATCTTCGATGGCCATTTCGGAATCCGAGATAATGGGGGAACTGTCGATCGAACTTGGTGACTGGTCGTCATCGTCCACCTCTAGGATGTACACATGCGCAAATGTCTTTGCGCCGAGCATGGGACGCCTGTCTAATCGGCAGACGGGCAAATCCATTGCAGACAGTAGGCTCGCCAGGCCACCTCTGCGTGTTCCGTTACCGGACCGCCAGTCTGTGGGGTCAAATGACGGTTCGCGACTCCGTGGTTCACGGATTCGCAATAGCCCTTTGTTTTGTGCGCTCGGGTGCGACCACGGGCAGAAAGGGTTGGAGGCTGAAGGGAGCTGCCCATCGATCGATTGCGCGAGGATATAAAATCTCGTGAAATTCGCTGGGGAAATACGATAAAGGAAGGTAAGCCGCAAAAAAAAGCGCCAACAGCGCCAACGACTTACACGTCTCATCCTGGATCCCTTTGTACAGCACCTGAATGCCGTCGAACAAGGTTTCACAAACGCCAGAGGCGATAGCTGCCGACGAATACCCCTCTTGTTCGTCACTCAACAGGGCTTCCACCGCCGCTACCGTAGAGGGCGTCTTCACGAGCACCGCATCTTTCAAGTGACTCCTGATGAATTGACCACACTGTCCGAGCGCCTAAAAGAAGAATGGGGAGCACAGCAAAGGAGAGAATCCGCGTTCGGTGTGAAAGAGAGAACGGAGAGGTAGATCGGAGGTGAATCCCCGAGGGTTACCGCCGCACGATGATCCAGCCACCATGGATGGAGGGACACAACACAGCCCCCGGGACAAGTAGAGTTTGTGCGTATGAGCAGGGGAATAAACAAACAAAGTAAAGGGTATTTTTTAGACACCACGTGGCACGCACGCGATGAAAAACTCATGCATACCTGTTCATGACTGAGTACACGTTTCACGTCCTTGAGCGCAACTCCTTTCCGGGTGATCAGGCAATGTTGAATGGCGATGGTGACTTCTCCCCTAACGAACACCTCTCTTCCAACGTCCGGGCTCCTGAGGAGATCGTACGTCTCTATTACGATTCCGTGGATAGAGTTTTCTTGAGGGATGATTCCCACCGGACATTCTCCAGAACGGACAGATTTGTACACGTCTGATTGAAGCAGAAAAAGGGTGTGTCGTAAGCTTTCCTATGGTTCCGTGGCCGCCTTTTCAATAGGATCCAAGAACTCACCGGCAATAGTGGTTTTCCCAACGTACTCCACAGTCTCTCCATAATGCTCGTAAGCCGCCTAAACCCACGTACGAAAAAAAAAGCACGAGCGAAAGCGCCACAAAAAGAGGGGTTGCCCCGAGTTGGAAACGCATCAGAACGCCTAAACTCAAATCGTCATTGAACGGGGCGTTGAGTTGCTGACCTGATGTGAATATGTCCCTTTGGGACCGAGGAACGCCAGCTCCAGCTTCATCCCAGCGGTGGAGGGCGAACGAGGAGATGCAAAACTTGAAGTCGCCACGGTCATGGTGGGTATAATAAGTGGGTAGGGCACGCGAAACAGATGCGAGAGGCGGTCGGGATTTCAGAACAATGTCATGTGCGTTTTTCCCATGCGCAGGGGGGGATTATAAACGTTTTTTTGAGGGAATGCTCTGCGTAGATCCTGTCTTTGCTAATAATATACACGCTCTCTCAGATCCCAGAGCCCGTACGAGGAACACCCGGGCAGGGAAGAGTGGAGTTTTCTTTCGTTTACTATACAAAGGGTGGAATTCGGGAGAGAGCGAAACGGCACGTTGCGCGACTTCGGAGATAAGTAAGACTAAAAGTGTGGAGCCATCAGACGATCCAGAACCCCCCCTTCTGGTAGAAGTAACCGAAATTACATAGCATTAAAATGTCCATCTCCATGCTCTATATGACTACAAACAACAGGTCAGAAACAAAATAAAAATGCGATTGGTAAGACCTCGTTCACATAAATAAAGAGCGTAGGGCAACCAGCGATAGCAACAGACAAAAAAATAGCAGGAGCAGGAGGATAAGGGCCGGAGAGGTAGATAACATAAGGCGATGGGGAACACGCCATAATCACCTCGGACCCGCAGTCTGTTGGATTGGTACCGTGTTGGAGTAAAACCTAACGTCGTTAAGGATCGGCTCTTCCGCCACAACTTGCGACGTTTCCCTGATCACTTGTGACGCGATGGTCGACAACATCATGCAATATCGGTCTAAGAGACACGGGCACATAATTGAGCACTGGTGAGCGTCCTGTCAAGTTCCAGAACACGTACAAGCCACTGGGATCCTTTCGCCCATCCTTGCCAAGGCGAATTGGACCGACTGAAGTTCGGTTTTTAGGGTCTCAACTTGGTCCGGTCGATTTGCCTCATGAGCGGCCTGAATGAACTTCGCAAAGATCCTCCCACACGTGTACCAACTGAACTACAAGATCCAAAAAAGTCGGGGTCAATGCCAGTGGCGCATCAAATGTCACAAAAAAACGTACACAGATGAACACGTCCAGCAGGGCCAAGTCGAAACTCGTCGACCAAATCGAGTAGATCAACGTAAGGACCTGCCTCGCAGCAACTAGGAGTTTTGTCGCCGAAATGCAACCGGTGGCTTGCAAAACCGCATGGGGCTCATGCAAGACAATCATGGCACTGTCAAACGTTATCCCTG
>Ga0307514_10003076_pt1 | contig 16416 bp, 14 predicted proteins | sample 16_EM_MG_FD_203088 | JGI IMG/M metagenome (GOLD analysis project Ga0307514, IMG submission 203088) | Populus trichocarpa ectomycorrhiza microbial communities from riparian zone in the Pacific Northwest, United States - 16_EM | ecosystem: Host-associated > Plants > Roots > Unclassified | place...
CTTGGGCAACCTGTAGTAAGACTTGGACACCCATGCTAGGGAGAGAGACTTTAGTGGCAAATGCCAACCTTTTTTCTTTCGACACCCACCCACGTCAAAACCACTCTTCGCCTTTTCTTTTCTTTTCTTTTTTTTTCCCCCCCCAAGAAATGAGCATGACCTCCGAAAAAAAAAAAAACCCACAAAACCTTTCACTATATAAAAAAGAAATTTTTGGTAACCTCTCAAAAATAATTGGAGCAAGGGCAGGCAAACTATGGGAAAGCAACTCCTTTTCTTTTTTTTCTTTCTCTCTCTAGTCTTTTGTGCTACTCCCCAGCCAACAAAAAAGTGAGAAACTGGAAAAATTGATTTGAAAGAATTGAAGTGACCTTGACCCATGTAGTGTCCTCTCCTCTCTCTTATTTAAAACCCTCTAACATCTTCCCCGTTCTTTCTCTCTCTTTATCTTTTTTTTTACTACAGTGGTATTGGTTTTGTGTGTGTTTTTGGAGTGAGCGAGAGTGTGTGTTTAGCAAGGGAAGATGCCAAGGCCAGGGCCAAGGCCTTATGAGTGTGTGAGAAGAGCTTGGCATAGTGATAGGCACAAACCCATCCGAGGTTCCATGATTGGACAAATTTTAAGGTTCTGGGTCTTGCTTTTTTTTGCTTATTTTGAATAAAGATTGAATCTTTTTTATGCATTTTGTGATTGTAAAGTTTGTGTTTTGATTAGGATGGCCTATGACACTCACAGTGCTGCAACTAAAGGGAACAGGGAGTGGCAAGATAAACTTCTTCTTGTGGTTTACAAAGCAGAGGAAATCATGTACTCTAAAGCCAACTCTGAGGTATGGTTAAACTTTTTGTTCTTCTTTTCGTCTATAGATTCTTGGATCTTTATTAGGTTTGTATTGTGTTTTTGAACTCATTATTACATGGTTTTTGTTGTTTAGGCTGAGTATATGAACCAAGACACTTTTTGGGACAGAGTAAATGATGCCATCAACACCATTATTAGGAGAGATGAGAGCACTGAAACTGGAGATCTTTTGCCTCCCTGTATTGAAGGTACTGATTTCTTTATGCAAGCTCATGTTTCTTGGATCCAACTTTGAAATTATGTTTTTGGGTTCTCGTTTTGGTAGCATTGTATCTCAGAGTCAGACTTCTTTCTCTCTCTCTCCCTCCCTCTCTCGATAATATCAAAGTTTAAGACTTCAATTTGCTTTGTTACAATTGTATTTGAGATTGCAGCATGCCAAGTTCTTAAAGCATGCATTGATCTAAGCTTAAATTGTGTAACTCAGGCTTGTTTTAATTTGCAATTATACATTGTCTGTAATAATTGTAGCGGAGGTGTTGTATCATGTCTAGTTTGTTGAAATGTTATTTAGCTGCCCTTAATTTGGGATGCAAAGTGGAGAGAGCTTCGAGAAGTCAACGACACAGCAATCCCAGGAGCTACCTCAGCCCGAGAACACAAGAATCGGCGTCTGTACCTCCTAGAGCTATAGATAGAACTCATGATGAACAAGGCCTTCAGTTAATGCCAGTTCACTCTATCAATCAATTGAATATTGCAAGAGACACGGCAACTGGGAATCCAGATCTTTCGGTTTCAGAGTCTAATCATCATTTGGCTGAGAATAGTAATGTTGCTTACAGTTACCCTTTCTTGTATGAGAATATCCCACCTGGCAGTAATCAGCTGACAACAAGGGAAGCCGGCATGCACCAGAACTTTGGTTCAGTTTATCCCTTGTATTGTGGAAATCAATATCAAATCGAAGCGTCTGATGTGGTCTCCCAATTTCCGATGAAGACGAAATCCAACACTATATTTGTGGGCAAACCTATTGGTACATCTGTTGCACCACATAGGGAAATGGGTGTCTTGCAGACAGTTTTCTCATGTTCCAGTGCTGAAGTTGGTTCCACGAGAATCACACAAGCAGATTTCAGAAATACCCATGACAAGCCAACTGGCACACAGTGTGATTTATCCTTGAGGCTGGGTCTATACTCAGACCCGGGCATGAGCATAGAAAGAAATCAAGCTCAAGAAAATGAAAATGCTGGCTCAAGCAGATTTCAAGAAAGAGACAAGTTTAGTGTTTTTTCTCAACAAAGAAACAAGGAATTCTGTTTTTTTCCTGGTAAAAGTACTAGGGATCCCTCTGGGTCCTGTTCGGTTAAGTGGGTTTCAGAGGGTGATGATCAGAATTTGGAGACAACCATCAGAAAGCGCAAAGCGCCCTTCAGAGACAATGCAGAGGATGGACATTTTTGCTGGCAGTCCAACATGTTCATTGGTCGAATAGGGCCAGGTTTGTAGGCATTGTTTTCCCCGTTGTAGTGTCTATGCTTAAAAATTTGAGGTGGCTAGAATTATGCTGGTCAATCCTTTTTGCAACCTCATTTTCCTATGTAGTAGTTCAGATCACAGATTTACACGCTAACAGCGAGATTGCAACCTGGGATTTAGTGGAAAAGGTGAATTGTAAATGAAATCTGAGTTTGATCTAAACTATACTGGTTAGTGACATAACTTGCAAAATTGAGACATCTAGCCACTACCAAAATCCAAATAGGTATTTTGGGAACCAGTTTAGCACCACACACATTTATTCATTCAACCTTGCATTGAATAATCTTGAATTCATAAAAAAAAAAGATTTTAGGAGGCATTTTGGAGAAAGGAAAGTAATTTACACAGTGGGAGGAGGATACATGAGAAACCTAAGACTAGGAGTAGGATATATGAGAAACTTAAGACTAATAAGGACTGCACTGAACCACAATGAAACCAGTCTATGGAAATGTCCTGGTATGACATTGAGGGGCCTCTTCATGAATGGCTACTCTACCATGCTAGAATAAACTTCTCCAGTTTCTAGGTAAATGTTCTGTACTTAAACGATTATGTATATATGTTGATTAATTCAGGAGTGAATCTAACAGTTACTGTGAGTTAGCTGTAGGTCATTATTCTTAAGCTCTATGAGTTCATCTATCAAAAAAAAAAAAAAAAATCAGGATATTTTTTAGTGGTGAGTCTGTTCTGTATAGGATGGGGTTAGTGATGACCAGTTTCCTAGTATGATTGTCTGAAGAAAGATAATTTTGTGCCCTGTTTTTGTTTGTATGATTTTACATTATTAGGTGTCAGCTAGGGCAATATCCCCGGGTATACTTGCAAAATTATGATGTGAATAATGCTCCTGTATTCCTTTTGTGTATATCAATTGAGCATTTGAAGGTAACTGGCTTGACAAAGAGAGTGGATTACCATAGAAGTAACTACTAATTAAGAAGACATGCTAAGAACGTGGAAGGGTATAAAGTATAATTTTCTGGTGTTACTTCAGCACTTTTGAGAATGATTCAGGAGGTTACTTTTATATGGTTTCTGTAGCAGGGATCTCTTTGAAGATAGGAGTATAACTTTTTGTGGTTTTAAGTGAGCAGTGACATAAAATAGGAGGTTGTTAGTAAGTTTGTTTTGCTGTTCAATTGAGCATTTGAGTTTACTGTATGTGAAACTTCAACTGCTGAGAGTTCAATGGTGGATTGGAGGAGTTATCAAGATATCATTTTGGTCCTTTCTCTATGTCTTCAATGTTACATGGAAGAAGATTAATAGACCTTCCAATAATGCCATGCTCCTTTCGTTCAGGATTAAAGAATAGTCTTGAAATCTTTTCTTAAACGGCAATGGCCAGTTGGTGGTGTGAAAGCAGTGATCGACTTCTTTCTTGAACTGTTCCTTTAACATCAGCAAAAAAAATGGATGATTCCTTTTCTGGTGGTTTATATGTTCTGGAACTTAGAGTTCACTGTTTTTGCGACAAACGATAGGCTTCTAACCATCATTTGTCATGCAGCTTTCCAAACAATAGTGCTAAAAAAAATCTAAGCTTTGTCAACAACTTCCTACTATTATTTGTTAATTTGAAACTAATATGGTAAGATTTTAAGATTTTCCCAGATGTTGCAATGGTAGCAATGTGATTTAAAGATAACAAAGCATGAAATTCCTTAATGCCTGGTCCCACTTTCTCCATTTCAGCTTTTACTGCTTCACTCGTTTCTTCTGTTTTTTTCCTTTTCCATGCCTAGCAACTCAACTGTTACCCTGTTATCTCAGCATGCGCATATATGTTGATTAGCTGAAAAGAACTTGTTGGGAGCTGCTTCTGTTTTTATTGTAGGTGCTGAGATCTTTTTTGAAAGAATGGTAGGATTCTTCATAGCATGCTCTTGGCAATCATTCTATAGCAGTGGATGTAAGCTACATAATTGTACAAGTATAAATATTCAAGAGTGTTTATGTTCTGCTTTTTTTACTTGTGACATAAGAACGCAAATTCTATTTGATTACTCTTGCATGTGAATATTCTTTCATCTATTGTTGTGTTATCTGAATTCAAACTTAACCAGGCATACCTGATTGGTTCAATTTGGCTGTTAATGTTATCATGTTGACCAGATGTCTGAGTCTTATGCATGAGTAACTCTACTGAAAACTGAAGTTACTATTAGGTCAAAAGGAGTGAACAATTTCAACTCCGTAGCTCTATTTATGTCTCCATAATTGACCGGTTTGAGTTAATACGAGTCCATTGACCTGCGCTATTGATCCAGGGGCAAAATTAAAAACAAAAAACAAAAAACAGAGATTTCCATGAATAAGGGTCCAATTGCTAAATGTTAGAACTTCAGGAGGGCAAATTGAAAATAGCCATTTCAGTCGAGAAAACAACACCGTTTTGAAAATCATTGTTCATCACCTCCTCCTTCATCCTACTGATTCAGCAGGAAGGAAAAAAAACTGCAGCAAAACCTGTCGTGGGCCACGTCTCCTACCTATCAGCTGCCCACTATCCCTCTCGCCCACACGATGCATTTTCAAATAGGTCGTTACCAATAGTCCTGCAATGGCAGGACTGTTAGTCATCTGTTTTTCCTCAAACAGGAGGGAACATCCCTCATCATCTAGAGGCACGAATAGAGGGCATTCTCTGGCTTTATAAATGCAAGAGAAAGGACACACAGAACGAGCAGACAGAAAGAAAAACAAAGAAGGCGAACATAAACAAAGAGAGAACCGAGAGACCAGAGGACAAAGAGAGAATAGGAGGTGGAGGTGAAAACACGAAAAGCTAGAGAGACTTTTGGCAAGGGAATTCCTATTTCTTTTCCTCAGACGAGATTGCAGACTCAGCCAAATCAAACACACAAACAAAGGATCAAAAGGAGAGACAAATAGAAAACGAATGAAAACAGAAAGAACAAAAAAAGAGAAGAAGAACAAGAACGAAGAGAGAGAGAACCCAGAGAACAAAAAAAAGGGCAAGAGACAGATAGGAAACGAAGAGGGAGAAAAGGACATCGTCTGGCCAGAGCTACGTGATCGTCACCATCATCTTCGTCTTCACCCCCCAGTTGCACTAGGTAAGCTCATGTTTTCCCTCGCCTTCTCATTCATTGTTGCAAGCATACGTGAATAATTCACTAATGCTATGCAACAGTGTCCAGATTGGTCACCAGCTCGGCTCATTTGTTCTTTTCTTTAAAATTTTTAAATATCATCGTGATATTAGATATGGAACATTTTTAATACACAGGATTATAAACTTTCATGTAAGATATATTTTGATATTAGAATTAAAAAAAATAAATTTATTTTTTTTAATATATGAGATTATGAATTTATATGTAAGATATATTTTTTATATTAAATAATTTTTTTATATATATTAACATTAGAATGATTAGGTTTTTAACCTGATAAGATAAGAACCTCCTTACTAAATAAGGTTTTTCTTAAAACTTAGATAGACCAACGGTTAGAAAAAAAACAATATTTTTTTAGTTTATATCAGATAAATAAACAATACAGCGCACTTCAGATAAAACATATTAGAGGTGCTACTAACTTTTTTTTACACAATTAGTCTTTTTATCCAGATTCTGAGACCAGTTAGGGTTTCTAGTAACTAAAATATTAAGTAGTGACTTCTATTTTTTTTCCACTAATAAAAAACAAAAATTTCTTATCTTTTTCACCTATATTATTCCGAACTATCCTAATTTAAAAAGATGACATGCAACTTTCTGAATTACCATAAAAATTTTCAGTGTTCAAATATTCTAATATATATGTGTATTATGAGCCAAAACACTTGTTTCTAATACGGGGAGGGATAATTATCTCTATTTTATAGTTTACGATCTTTAAGATCTTTCAATGAACCAAAAAGTAGTTAATCGCGCAAGAAACTCTAATCTGGCAAGCCAGATTAAGAACGATATTATTTATAAAAAAATATTACAACACGTCTTATTAATATTAATATAATTTTACAAAATAAGTTATTACACTACTTCGAAACATGCCTCATACAATGAAAATGCTCTGAAACTGGATAGCTAATAAATAGTACAAACCTTGCGCATATTCTAGCTATAAATCCAAATTCAGTAAACATAACGGAAGAGGCTAATTAAGATGGATAATTAAACTAGACACCAACCACCAATATTGTTAGTACAACAAGAAAGAACAAAGATGAACTAGACTGGCAGCAACAATGGTAATGGTGGATAGAACTGCAGATAAGGCAGCATGATTATTTGGCATAGATATTGGAGGAGAGCTTCCATTTCCAACAACAATGGTAACCTTCTGACCCAAATCACAGTGTGATCTAATGGTGCAAATATAGTAATATGTTCCATCTTTTGTTAAATTAAAGGTTGCAGGACTGGTATCTTCAAGTATTCCATTTGTTTTAACACAGGCATCGTACTCGGTCTTTGTGGTTACCTCCAAGACATTATGTGTGTCTGTCCAGTTGAATTCTGAGGCGTTGAAAAAGAAAGAGTTAGAACTTAATTTGCTACTAAGCAAATATCAAAAGTTATATAGACTGATTAATTGCAATAAGTTGACTTTGTAACTTTGATTAATTTTTTGAAATATTAATTGTGTGACCAAAGTCAAACATGAAAGGGCATGCCAAGAGATTTTATTTTTATTTTTTTCCAGCAATAGATTATGTATTAATCTTTCAATTTCTCTACATCTTTGATTCGTACTATATGATAATATTCCATATTTCAAAGGACGGGTCATGGCCCGGAATTCAGCTAAAAAAATGATATTTTGTCTCCCTTCAAAGCTTATGGTATAAGAATAAACGAGTGTCACAAGGGAAGATAGAAGAGGTGGCCAGGGACGAATTCAGATTTAGTAAAGTGGAAGGGTCAGAAAGTATAATTTCAATTTTGAAAGAATCATTTTGCAAGTTATTTACGACATTTTAATTTTTACAAGTTCTAGGGAGGATTTTGATTTTTTTTTTAACTTTTAGAGGGCCAGGACCACCCGGACCACCTTTTCAATCTGTCCCTTCAGGTGGTCCTGATAAACTAGAAAAAAAAAAAAAGTATGGGAGTTATCTAATTCTAAGAATGGAGAGAAAATTCTCCAGCACTGATGTTCGGTAGACAATTTCTTCTCTCTTTTACCTTTTGAAAAAGCACAAAGCTTATCTTTGATTCCACTTTATACAATTTACAACAGACATAGAGCACGCAAAATAAATATTTTGTTATAATTAAGCCAATGACTTAATTTACTAGCATCAACTTGGAAACCCAGTTGAAGAAGAGAAACAAAAGTTAAGTTGCATATATATAGTATGAAGGCGCATTTAATAGAGCATAGAAAATATGTAAGATTAATTCAATAATTTTTCCATCCATACATTTCTGAATACTCTCTGTATGTTTCATAATCATTGATGAGCTATCACCGTTTCCCTAGCTAGTTAATGAGGACATGACACGATTAATCAAGCTCGATAAAACTAATGTTGAACTAGTTCCTAGATAAATAAACTAATCCAAAGAAAATTAAAAGAATCATATATATGCTTACCTAATGAATCTCCAACCTCAAATTTCTTACCAGCAACCCAGTTCTGATCATAGTAAGATCTATTATCAGGAACTCTCCAACCATAATTATCTCCAACTTTGTGTTTTGTTTCTGAGGTTGCTCCCTCTAGTAAAGCCACAGCAATGATCAAGAACACGATCCTGTCTATCCTAATCGCCATATTCTGTGTTCAACAGATCGACCCTGGAGGCAAAAGCAGACAGTGCTCTCTCTTCTTTATGTGGAGGGGGAGATAACTATATACTATATGTGACAGTTAGGGATTGATGATAAGATGACAATCAGGCAAAAGCTGACAAAGGCTTGTCCACCACATACCGCTTATGGTCCTCACTTTCTTAGAGCAATTGGATAATAATTAGGGTACGTACGTAAAGCATAACTCATTGACGATTGAACGGTGCCGACTAATGTGAATTACTAGTAGTAGTTCAGCTAGCATCTATAAATTTGACCCTTTTGATTATCTGCTACAGCGTGCAAAACTTGGCAAGGGACATATATGCATGGCTAAAAACACTTGCATATAAGCCAAAACCTTCCAAGTAATTATCCTGTAATTTTCAGAGAGAAATGTGAATTAAGGGATAAGATCTACAAAATGCAACTTGCATTGTTATTTCAATTCCAAATCCATACAGAAAAGGAAAAAAAAAAAAAACAAAGAAACTAAATGGCCTATTGGGCCTTGGCCGAAAAACAAAATCAATTCAAACAATTCCCATGGGGGATTTAAGTGTGTGTGTGTATATGCTGAATTGCACCACATCACTCAAACATTGGGTCATGACTTAGATACCGGAAAGATCCGGTGATAGCCCAACCATGATTCAATATAAAGAAAAAACTAAAATAAAAAGGTGGTTTGCATCAATGTAAAATATCATTCACAATATATATTTTTTTATTTTTAAACCTTTTTTTTCCCGATTGAGTCCTTTAATTTCAAAATTGATAGCCAATTGCTTCTTATTTGTTGATCAGAGAACAAATTGAAAAAAATTGAAAGGAGGATGATTAAGGTGAAATGGAGCAAAAAATCATTGGTATGTTCGAAGTTGATGTAAAAATTCACTTTAGTCCTCCAATTTACAAATTGATACCTTTTCAATCTCTTTTTTTTTCTAATTTAATTTTGGTATAAAACCTAATTTTGTACAAAAAATCACTTTAGTTTGTATCAATTTGTTAGCATCAAGTATACTTCGTAGGGATATGTTACAAATCATTTTATCTATGAATCTATTAATGTAAAGAGAATGGGTATTAGTTTCATGCATGCCTATTAATGTAAAGAGAACGGGTCATTAATATAATATCCAAAAAACTCTAGATATCTGATATATTTCTCTCTGAATGAGATCTCAATTTCAAGAATGGTTTCATTAGATATCTTACAACTAGAATCATATTCTTTTCTGATCCAGTTCCTTCAGCATCACGAACCCTAACTAGATTTAAACATGATACCATTTTAGTTGTTGGGCGAATCCAAGTACTCTCTTTTCAATCTAGAAAACGACTCTTAAAAATCTTTTATCCTTTTGGGAGATACATAAGCAAAACAAGCAACCTATTGATATTGGAAGACCCAAAAGATTTTTCCAATTTATAATTTCTAAGTCCAATGGAATTCATATGTATAAGAAGAAGCTCTGTCAAATAAAGATTTTTTTTTTTGACCATCTTTCGATTGTTAATATGATATAATGACCACTACTATAAATAGTATTAATACCCTTGATCATGATATATCAATTACTTGTTGACCCTGTGAATTGCGTGAAAATAAGATACTCCAAATTCAGGAGTCCAAGAGTTTTATAAAATATTCTTGATGGGAAAAAAATGTGAATGAAAGATCCCACTAAATTGAATTGGATCCATGTGTCATAACTCATTTTTGGGTTATTCTCAAATTCATTTCATTACACTGTTAAAAAAAAAAAGAAACGGTGTCGTTTTTGAACGACATTGTTCACCTCCTTCCTCTACGTGTGCAGAGGCAAGGAAAAAGAAAGATTTTGAAAATCTTTTCCTGTCTTCTCCCTTTCTTTTTCCTAACACAAGCCACATCTCATACCCTGCCCAGCCATCCTACCCTGTGCCAAGACATGGGCAGGGTAGCCACCTTACCCTGTGCCATGGCAGGGGTAAGGTGCCCCTCTCTTCGTGCACCTATAAATACAGAGGGGGGAAACACAAAAAAAAAGGGGAAGGATTTTTGAAAATAAACGAACAGAAAAAACAGACGGGATGAGTTGGAAAGGAGAGTTTTTGGAGTGACAAAAAAAAAACAAAAGGAAATTTTAAGAAGAAAACGGGGAGACTTGAGAGAATCAGGGAGAACGATTGTTTTGAGAGTTAAAAAAAACAAAAGATAGAAAGAAGAGAGAAACAGAGACAGAGACAGAAATGAGGGAAAGAAACAAAAATAGAAACATAGAGAGACAGAAGGGAGAAGAAGAAGAAGGATCGCTGCCTAGAATCATCTCCCAGCCGCCATCGCAATGCCACCTTTATTCTTCCTCTTCGCCATCACCAGCGTCACCGTCAGAGGACGCAGGTCTGCTTCTTCCTCTTCCTCCTCCTCTTATTTGTCTTCTCCAGGCCGGTCCACTGTTTTGCGTGAACAGTGGAGAGTCTCTCCACTGTTTGTTTTAGTTTTCTGGGCCGGACAGCGTTGGCCCAGACCAAAGTGGTTGGGCTGGGCCCAGTCCAATTTTTTAAAAAAATCCAAAAAATCTTTTCAAAAATTTTTTTCCTGTGTATTTTTCTATCAATTTTGCACAATATTGGTTTGTATTTTTATACCGTAAAGATACAAATCTTATATTAAAACACTCGGTTTTCTTCAAAATGTTGAAAAAACAAAAAAAAAAAGTGTTGTTTTCATGCATATGACCAAGTCTAAAAAAAAATCATATCGTATTTTCATACAACAAAAATTCAAAATATGTTTTAGCATGCATTTTGGCTTTAATAACGAGTTTATTAAAGTCATGAGCACGAGGCCAACATTTCAAAAATTCCAAAAAAAATATTTTATTTTTTTTCTAATATCTGGGATTACAAAGTTACACATAAGATGCACTCCTAATATTAAAATTAGTTTCTTTGGTTGACATAGAACGGTTAGGTTTTACTCGATGAGATAAAAATCTCCTTACCGATGAGAACTTTTCTTAAACCGTAGATAGACCAACAATTAGAAAATACGACAAGACCTTAGTTTTTTGTCAGACAATTAAACAATGCAACTTACCTTGGGTAGGGCGTGTTTGTGGTGTTAATACCTTTCCTTTACGCAACCAGTTCTCGTGCCCGATCTCAGAGACCAGTTAGGGTTCCTAATAACCAAAATACTAGGTGGCGACTCCCATTTCTTTTTCCAATGCTAAAAGACAAGGATTCCTTGTCTGCCTATATTTGCCAGATAGATACTTTATGAGAGTGGACGATCGCTGCGACGCTGCACACATGCGACACCATGAATATAAGAAATAATGAGAATTCTTGATCTCTTTCAATATCTCTCATAAATTGAAAACTAGGATTTGGATTGATTTCTTTTCATTGAGTCCTCCTAAATTTAAATTGCATTGATTTATCATGAAGATTTCATTTCAATAGGAATTTAGTTATTCATCATATACGAGAATCCCTGCTAAGCATCATGGTTGAATAGCAAAAGCACCCAAATTATAATTACCGAATTCATAGGTTCAATTCTAATTGGATGCACACCAATGAGACCATCTAATAAATCTATTAGAATTGCTCTGTATCAATAGAATCTCATCCTTCATACATAGTGAGTTGGTATGGTATATTCATATCAAGAAATATGAATAATAAGAACTAGCATTCTTATTTAGACTAGAACTTCTAGGGAGAAAATTAGATTTATGGATGGAATCAAAAGGAATTTTCGGATCAAAATAAAAATTTGAAAAACTTCGAGATTGACCAAGCATTTTTGTTTTTTTTTTTGCTATGCATTGTGGCCCTTTATCTTTTGACTAAATTCAAGATTTTATCTCATAGAATTAAGTCACAAAAGGATTAAATAAAAAAAAACATGAGGATGAAATAAAAAAAATAATGAAAATAAAAATAAAAAATAGGGAGGAGCTTCACTATTTATATGAACAATGAAGCACCTAAAAAAAACTCTAATCTTATACTTGTATATTGATCATAATTGACTATTAAAAATCATGAAATGTCAATGAGCTATGGTTTAATATTGGATTCACTTTTTATTATGATCCAAAAATAATCTAAAATTTGACCAGAAAAGAACTTATTTTTAACATACAAAACCTTATTTGAGAATACTTGAATAGTGGAATCAAACTTAACACATAAATGATGAATTGAAAACGTGATCATTCCATCTAATGAAATGAAAATTCTAGAAAAAACAATATGCTAATGCCCTTAATCATTAGTCTAGGGTAGCTTGATTAATTGGACAAGATTTTCCCTTTCTGTGCAGGAAAAACCTCCACATGTTAGCTGACCGACCATATGTAGAAGTCCACAAAATTACCTTTTTTTTTGTTCAAACCAATTAATTACAGACACCAAGGAAGAAGAAAAAGGAGATATGAACATTACATGATCTTAGAATAATTCTAAGTTTTTTCATTTTCATCTTTTCATTGTCGTTTTTCATGTGTAATCCAGCTTTTGGACCAAAGTAAAAGCTGATAGTGAAATGTTGACAATTAAATTGACATTATATTCTTATTCCCCTTCTCGTATTTTAAATAAAATGTATAATTTCTCTAAAGAAATTATAGTATATGCAAATGATGAATAAATTCTTAAATTTAGCAAAATTGTAAACATTACATTGTACCAAGTGCCAGATTAACTGAAAATGTAAAGGAAATAAAAGGAGCTTTATTGTATGTAAAAAAAATCTGTATAACAAGAACCTCACATAAAAATGAATCACACTAATCAAACTCTCAACCACATGTAATCTAATAGCACAAAAAAACTACAAAAATGGACAAGAAAGTGGTAAAGCCAGCGAAACCAAGAGATCTGGCAGAGTTTGGTGGAGCAACAGTACTAGGTGGTGTGGCAGTTGGTGGTGAGGGTGGTGAACCAGAAGCTGGGGTAGGTGCAGGTGGTGATGGACCAGAAGCTGGAGCAGGAGTGCTAGGTTGAGGAGCGGGAGTAGAAGGTTGAGGAGCAGGAGTGCTAGGTTGAGGAGCAGGAGAAGATTGAGGAGTTTGAGTAGAAGTTTGAGGAGAAGGAGAAGGTTGAGGAGTTGGAGTAGAAGGTTGAGGAGCAGGAGAAGATGTCTGAGGAGTTGGAGTAGAAGGTTGAGGAGCAGGAGAAGATGTCTGAGGAGCTGGAGAAGGAGAAGAAGATGCAGCACTAACATTGATCATCATCTTTTGACCAGCAGAGCAATGGCCAGTAAAATTGCAAATGAAATAGTGTTCTCCTGAAGCATCAAGGTTGATTCTTGCTGGGCTGGTTTCTACCAAAGAAATGGGACTGCTTGTGGTGCAAGCATCATAATCTGCCTTTGTCACCTTGGCAACATCATGTGCGTTGGCCATAAAATTAAACACTGAAAAAAAATCAAAAATAAATATTAATATGTGAAAAAAATCCAGTCTCATATTGTACGTTCGCTCTGATTTATATAATAATAAAAAAAAGCATAGGTTAATTAGGGTTGTGGTGTTACCTAGAATTTCACCAACATTGAAGGTTTGGTTTGCAGCCCATGATGAGTAGAAAGCAGGATCACCAGTAGGAATGGCCCAACCTGTGGTATCACCCACCGTATGGGTTGTTTGCGCCACTGAGGTTTGTATCAAAGCAGCTATAGCAATTGCTGCAAGGAATGCCATGTTGAGTCCTCTTGCCATCGACAATCTGTTTTTTCTGTTTAAGTGGATCCTGTTTTTCCTTGTTGTAATACGAGCGGAGTGTCTGAATATGTTAATGTGCCTCCTATTCCCTATTTATAGGGAGAGTCCAGGTCTTGCCTTGAAAGTGTGAGTGATTTTGGGCCATTGGATGGAAAACACGTGTGTGATTCCTTACCTTTGATCAAGGGTGGGTTTGTTGAAGTGGGACTTATCAGAAATCCTTGAGATTTTACCGCGTAAGAACTCGCCAAATGTGACTTCGGTACCGTTGACTAGTCCATGATTCTGGTTGTAATGTGAATTAGAGCAAACCCATTAAGGGAAAAATGAATAAATTAAATTGTGTGGGCCATAACGTGGGAAGAGTTTGGTGCAATAGAAGTTCCATGGAGACAAGGAAAGACAGGTGGAGGCATCTGAAGTTGGAGAGTTTCAAGGGAAGACTTTTGTGGATATGAAGGTGTAGACAAAATGAGTTCTACTATGCTAATTATACAAAGTCCTTAATTGCAGATGTTGCCTTTGATGTGATTTAGTTGGTAGACAAATTGAGAAATAAGTGTGTTTGGTGATATAGTTAATGTCAATTTTATGTTTTTTTTCAAATTAACTTTACTTGATTATAATATCAAACAGATCTTAAAAATTAATAATATTTATATAGTTATTGTTTTTTGTTATCATATTCGTCTGAGTATAACCAGAAGTTTTTTATTTATTTTTTGGTGCATTTGCATTTGCTTAATCAGAAGAATTAATTAAGCATGCGGAATTAGATTTTGAACTTGGAATAAAGTGCCTGTATCGTAACGAATGACATGGGCGGAAGCCATTCTTTATGATTCTTCTTTCCAAAAGCCTATGCCATTTTTCCAACTTTTTTCTTAAAGCTATCTGGCATTTTAACTAATGGCCTACAGTTGAATGGAGTAATGGACCATACATTACCCTTATTTCAATAACCTTGAAGATCTGTGATATCAACTAATTTGTCCTTCTTAACCTGAAATTAGCTATCTTGCATAATTCCTTCTAGAAAACCCCAAAAAAAACAGAGCTTTCTTCCATAATCCCATTTTAACACATCCAGTTCCATGTACCCCTTACAACCTTTATCGCTGCTTGCTTCTCTATCTATACTCATCTTTCTTTCTTCTTATTCTTTTCTATCTCTCTTTCTTTTAAATAAGTGTTCCCACATGATAAAGTTGTTGAGATTTCAAATGGATTTGGGCTTTTCACAACTGCTTATAGACCGAGATGTTTAGGCTGAATTGTTAGATCGAGGTATCCAAGTTTGGTTATTATGTATTCTCCTGCAAACAAGTCCCCTATATGGTTAGAGAATCCTCCATTGATTAAGTTAGTAAAACCAAGAAAAAAGGAAGTAATCTAAAGTGGGAAAAAAGTACAAGAGTAAATTTACAGGAATAGAGAAGAAGAAGCATGTAGCAATTATTGAAGAGTGCACCAAGGTGTGTGAGAATGATGTCGATGCAGGCTTTTGGTGGGATGAATCTATTGATGATATGGTGTTGGAAGAGCTTGAGGTGTGTGTGAGGGCCATGCAAGATTTAAAGAAGAATGTGGCTACTAGGATTAATTGGGGTAATGATCATTTTGGTAATCAAAATATGGTCCATTTTGATGTTGGCGGTGTTAATGGATTCAGTCTTGAATTAAGATGGGCTAGTGATGGAGGGAGGGTATTGAACTTTTGATATGGCTGGTATGTGAAGAGCCTTGATCATCTTAAATGCCCTCCATTTGATGTTTTCTTTTAAAAATTGATGCAAGTATGGTCATAGAAAATAAATATTATTTTCTACTAGTTTGAAATATATTCGAGTTTTATTTCGTTATTGTGTAAAAAAGGACTCCCTCTATTGTATAGTTCATTTTCCAATGAGTTTCTACTAACCAAGAAATAAATATTTTCTTCCATGATGCATTAAATATTTTTTTACTTTAATTTAGTTAGAAGTATTTAATATATTGAGAACATATGTTTATGTTTGTTTAATTATGTAATTGATTTATATTGGCATGTTAGTGATGAATGGAAATGTATAAGATTAGTATACTTAATAACTAGTAAGCTTGATATAGGTATAATGAATATATAATGGAAGTTATATGTTGGTGTTGTGTTTCGGGACAAAAAAGGATGAAAAATATGTTGTTAATAATAGTTTAATAAAAAATAAAGTAAAAAAAAATAATATGAAAGAAGTAACACTTTAAGCCGGTCAAGTATAGGTTCTTAAAGAGGAAATAGGGTAAATGTTAGTTATAAAGTGTGATGAAGTTCACTGAAACATACATGAGTCATGAGTGTATGTAGGAAAGAGTTGGAATAGGTGCTGATTGATGCAAAATCATAGAAAAAATTGAATTTGAAAATGGTATGATCATAGTTTTTAAACCCGGCCGGTGGCCGGCCCGGTCCAAGGCCCGGGTTCCGAGTTTTGACCGGGTCACCAGGTCGGCCAGGTCAATCTCTATTTTAAAAATAATTCAAAACAGCGTCGTTTTAGTAAAAAAAAAAACAAAAGTCCTTGTGAA
>Ga0307514_10003077_pt1 | contig 16408 bp, 26 predicted proteins | sample 16_EM_MG_FD_203088 | JGI IMG/M metagenome (GOLD analysis project Ga0307514, IMG submission 203088) | Populus trichocarpa ectomycorrhiza microbial communities from riparian zone in the Pacific Northwest, United States - 16_EM | ecosystem: Host-associated > Plants > Roots > Unclassified | place...
GCCTGTTCACGTTTTTCCTTGACCAACGGGCTACCCTTTCTGGAAAACACTGCAAGGTCGCTGGTGGGATCTCGAATTGGGTTGATGGGGTCAAGTTGTTTCGTGAACACAGTACGACCGTCGAGGAATGGCGGTTTTAGATCGTGGACAATGACATGAACAGTGGACTCGGATTCATCTTCGAAGTCAAGGTCTATGGCCTGACGCGTGGCTACTCCGGAAGTTACCATACGGTTCGACTCCCAAAGGTCGTTATCTGCATTCTACGTGACGGGACCGTCAGGAGCAAATACGGGTGGATGCAAGTCACGACTCACATATTGTGCTTGTCTCGCGGAAATTTTTTTCTGTAGAAACCTTAGTACATGATATCCTGCAGAGGAGAGATGATCTCACGATTTGCTTCGACGCGATTTCTGCCTCTTTGGTCGCAGTAAGGTCCTCATACTGTGATAAAGGGTTGTGTTCCTCATCCCCAGCTACACCGCCTTCCTCTGCTCCGGTGTACCAGTCACGATCAAGGCGAACCTGTTCCTCTTCCCATTCCCGCGAGTCGAGGCCAAATGCCCTATCATCTCCATCTGGGCTGGTGTCGCGTGCAACCCGAGGGGTCTGAGCGTCCCAAGATCTATTGCCAACCCGACCCCATCCTCCCCCGTCACCTCTTGAGTTGCGTGGTGTTGATTCCCACCCGACGTTCGGGACACGAACACTGCCACCTCGTTCTGAACGAGGTGTCTCGTCCCAATTGCGTCGGTCGTAACCACGATCACGATTTAAACGTCGCTGGAATTCACCAAGCCCTTTCTGTCCATTACCTCGGCGCTCTTCGACTGCATTGATACCCTCTGCGTGAACCAAGGACTTAGCCTCGCCAACGAACGAGTGGATGTTAAGAGTCACCTTTCTGTCTATCCCGATTCCGCCGGTACTCCTCGAGTTTCTTCCTCCCAGCCTCAGACAAACCGCCAGGGTGTGAAGGAGTTTCGTCTCCCCGTTGCCGCGAGTTTCCGGGACGGGGTCCAGGTAGGGCGGGAACTTGGGTTAAGGTATAAGAGAGGGGACAAACAAAAGAAGAATTTCCCGGCTCCACACCTTTGAAGAGCTTGTCCGAGCCCAGCTTCTGTCTCTTCCTATCACCGTCTTCTAAGGTCGATGCTTCCCTCTTTTCTTTCGCCAAGCGGTCTAACCCAAGAACAGATGTGCGTGGCGTTGGTGGCTCTAGAAGTTTTGCAGGTTGTTTGAACTTATGTTGCTTTGAGTGCATCAGCATGTGAGTGCTGAAATATTTGCTGGAACTGGACGCACAATGTCCTTGCGTACAAGCCCACCCTGGCGAATCGGTTCAGGTTGTAATACATCTGTGTCTTGTATTATGATCCCATGAGCGGGTTGCAGCAAGTTTCCCATTGCTTCTTGATTGACATGGGAGAGTATCTCTCCGTGTACCTCTACGAGGAACGCATCTGAAAACTTGCCGAAGGATTTTGCGGCTGTAAAGGAACGCGGTTAACACTCTTCCGTGATGCAGGCGAATTCACCGACCTTGCATGAACTGGTCGACCGGGTTGGATTTGGCAATATCCTGCACACGCCGGGCAAGCAGGTCATTGGGGTTTACGATGTTCAAGGCTCTAGAAAGTTTGATAGCAAGCTGGTGGGTGAACTCGTCTTCGCGCCCATCCTGGCTAGACATAGAGAGCGCGTGTCACGTTCCATCACGGTCCATTCGCGTCACACTCGAGTCGTGACTGGTATGATTCACGAATAATGATAATCCAATGCTTGCACAGCGGTAAAGTTACATATCCAATTCTGACCCTGAATCTTCGTTCTTGTTTTTTGCTGTCCGGTGAGAGGCACCTCTTATCCCATGCCTCGATCTCTGTCGCTCATCCTCCCCCGACTCATCTCCAGAATCCTCATCTCGTTGGTTCCGGTCAACTCCGGGTTTTGTTGTAGGTATAATTGCACCACATAGGACTAGGACGGCCTCCAGTTCTGGGACAATGCGTGAGATCCAAAGTTCGCTGGTGGGTCGTTGCAGCGATACTTACCGTCCAGACGCCGTTCACGATCACCTCCCCAAGCCACTATTTGGTTCTGTATCTCCCCATCACGATAGATTATTAGCATAGGTTGCCTTGAATCAGGAAGATCTGGTATGCATTTATCTCCCACAATAGAGACAAACTTCGTCTTGGGGTAGCGCTGAGCTAGGGCTCTGACGTGCTCGAACGTTCGCTCGCTGCGTGGCAGCCTGGTGTCCGGTGAGATCGAGAGAGTTTCGGTTGAGAAGAACAGACCCGTCTTTGTAGAGGAGACAAACAACCCCGGTTCCCTTCCCTGTGTCTCCAAGGGTAGTCACCTTGCTCGCTTCCGTGACTTCCCTTGTGTAGTCATCCCTGCCGATAGGGTAGACACGTCCAAACCGAGAATCTTTGGCCCTCTTGATTTCTTCGAGGCGATGCCGCCTAAATTTCTCAGCCAACCGCCCCAATTCATCATTGTTTGTATCTTCCCCAATCTCTCCGAGCTCTGTTGGAGACATATCACCAAGTAGATCACTCAGAGTCGGCGAGGGAGGAGGTGAGGGGGAATGGGGTTCGGGCTCCTTTGGCGGTAAAATGCCATGTTTGCGCAGGGCATCGTTGCTGTCTGACTGTTAGCTTTTGGAAACCAACGTACTACGGGGCGGGGCACTCACAATTCCGTGTCCTCGTTCGGATTCACCGCCATGCCAGTAGTCCTGGGTGCCGCAGTGCAAGTTAATCGCGTGGATATCTCGATCTCGATCGTTTCTCATTCGTCTTCCGCCACAGGCGAGAGCTCCCGCCAAGAGTTCTTCGATGGCCGCACAGCAAGCTATTCTCGGCGATGACTGCCTGATACCACGCCAGTATCAGGAGGAGATCTTTGAGAAAGCTGTTCGCGCAAACGTGATCGCCGCACTAGACACAGGCAGCGGCAAGACCTTCATCAGTACCCTTCTCATAAAGTGGGTGTCCACGCAAGAACACGCACATGAAAAACTCGTCATATTCCTCGTTCCCAAGGTTGCCCTCGCCCAACAGCAGAGCGCGTTCATTGCCAAACACTCACCATTAAGGGTGAAACAAGCGACTGGTGCGACCGCCCCCGACATGTCTGATCGCATCGGATGGCAAGAGCTGTTGAGTGATGTCGACGTTATTGTACTCACAGGTATGCTTATTTCTTCTTATGGTTCTCAATGATCCAACTATCTGTCTCTAGCGCAGTTATTTCTTAATGTTATCACCCATTCCCATTGGTCCATTCACAAAGTTTGTCGTGTTAACCGAGTGTTTTCTACAAACGTGACTTTTGGCCCCAGGTGTCTTTGCTGATATTCGACGAGTGTCATCACACGCGTAAAAATCATGCGTACAACGGAATAATGCGTGAATACTATCGATGTCCTGTCAACCAACGTCCCAAGATATTCGGGATGACTGCTTCTCCGATATGGAATACAAAAGACGCGGCCAATTCTTTGGCTATACTCGAAAAGAATTTGAATGCCACGGTTGTCGCCGTGCGACATCACGTAGCAGAGCTATCTGGCCATTCCCCACGCCCGAAAGAGGTGGTAATCCCTCGTCTATGAGCGAACTCTTCGTGCTGATGAAGCGTCCCACGTAGGTCGTAAAACAGTATCCTTCTCCACCAAAGGAGTACCCGTCTTACCCAGCACCCACCCTCTGGAACCGATGTGACACCATTCCGCACTCCCCGGACATTGTGATACCCTGGATGAAGATCCAGACCCGCTACCGCGTCGCTTACGAATCCTTGGGACCGTGCGGTGCAGAAATGTTCCTTTACGCGGAGCTGAAACAACACGTGCGGTGCTTGCTCGAGACTGCGACCCCAGATGAGGGGTTTGTGTCGGAGATTGGACCAGGTCAGTTCAATGTCGGCGAAGACAACGGCAAATCCGATCTGGTCAATAAACTCGATCAGATGTTACAATTGCTGGTTCAATACGATGAGTACTTCGCGGATGCTACGGAGAAGTTCCTGGACCCAAGTTGGTGTAGCCCGAAAGTCATAACTCTGATCGACATCCTGCTGGCTAATTACCACGAAAACTTCCAAGGCATCGTTTTTGTGGAACAACGCCACATCGCAACTTCCCTGGCAGAGCTTATAAATCGTCTTCCAAATGCAACCGATCGTCTCAGATGCGCAGTGTTGTTAGGACACGGGACCACAGATAACTCGACTGCTTCCATCAGAGGAATGCCCACCAGAATTCAGGGAGATGTCGTCCAGATGTTCCGAAGACGGGAAATCAACGTACGTGAGTAAGAAAACGACCGGACTCTGAGGCCCTCATACTAACCTCTCTTTAGTGTTGGCCACATCTGTTGCTGAGGAAGGGCTAGATTTTCCTGTAAGAAGTTCCCAGTCTCATCGTTATCACGTTCTAAGGACACCAGGCCTGCGATCTTGTCATTCGCTTTGACCCGGTGCAACACATGGTTGGATACGTCCAATCTAGGGGTCGAGCGCGACATCACACCTCCACTTTCGTTATGTTGGTTGAGGAAGGGAATGACCATCAGCTCGCCCGCTATCAAGCCCTCAAAGAAAGCGAGCCCGAGCTCAAGCTCATATACCAGACTCGCGATACCACTACTGTGAACGACCCTTTCGAGGACTACGACACAAGTGATGAGTCCCTTGGCGAACGATATGTTGTACCTACAACTGGCGCAGTTCTATCCTACGCTACAGCCGCAAGTCTCCTAAACCGCTTGTGCACCCTTATCCCCCGCGACGCTTTCACCCCTCCACCAGTTCCAAGATACGCAGGTGACTTCGTTTCAACCCTCACGCTCCCCGCTTCCCTTCCACTTCCCCAAGAACTGCTGACCTTTACCGGGCCCGAGAAACCGACCAAACGGGAAGCCAAACGTGCTGTCGCATTCATGGCTGTCAAACGACTACACGAGCTCAACGTCTTTGACGACTACATCCTTCCATCGAAGGGATCCAAGGCTCAGGTATACGAAGATGCGGATGGAAGAGCAGTACCATCAACAAAAAACCTACCGGATATGCTGAACGTCTTGGTGCGGGATCCGTGGGTCCTAAGCGACAAATTTTTCCTCCACGTTATCTACGTCGATGGTATGCCAACCGCGGGATTACTCACCGGGTCGTCGTTACCGCAAGTGGAAATGATCATCCAGGGCGCATTATTCACCATGGACGCCGGAACTCCGTTTGAGTTCCAACAATCCGAGGAGTGGGACCAGCTCCGGATGCTTCAGGACTACACCAGAACTGGATTATGGTGGTGTGTCACTCACAAAAATATCTCTATCCCCATCGCGGCGTGCATTTTCCCGCTTACCGAAAGACTACTTCCTGACTTCTCCGCCGTACAGAAGGCAGTGGACACCCCTTTCGGTTCGCACGATTGGAGGACGATCGATGAGAGACACCACGACAATTTACTAGTCATGAATGGGAAGGTTCACGGTCGGCCGCTGCTACTGCGGTCAGTTAGATGGGACCTTACACCAATGTCTCTACCGGCCCCCGGTTCCCGAGAAGCCAGCTTCCCGACATATCGAGAATACTGGATACAGAAGTACACCCGGAAAGGGGTCGAGCCAATCATACCTACCGATTGTCCCCTCATAGAAATCCAACACTTCCCTCGAGAGCAGTCTTCATACTACTCGACAGAATCCTTACGCGGCCCAGATGGAACTCACCCCTCAGGCCCTGTGGGATCCGCTTCTCTCCTACCAATTTATCTCTGCCGGCAGCTCCCAATACCGAAGGCGATATGGAAGACGTTCAGAATTTTGCCGATACTCATGCGCAGGGCTACTGACCTGTGGCGTGCACGTCAAGCGGTGGTCGAACTTTCCCTCCCTCCAATCCACCTACACATACTCGCGGAGGCACTGACCCTCCCTTGCGCCAATGCGAGCTTTGATAATCAGCGCCTGGAAACGCTCGGAGATTCGGTTCTGAAGCTCTGCACGGTTGTGTATATTTTTCACAAGTTTCCCTTCAGGCATGAGGGCCAGCTGGACGCGATCCGCAGGTGCTGTGTCTCGAACAGGACTTTACTCGCACGAGCTCAGGCAATCGGTCTGGAAAGGTTCCTGTCTCCTGAAATCCAAAGTATGCGAGTATGGCCCTACACGGTTCCAGAAAACTGGGACTCTGCTCAGGTGGGTGGAGGCCAATTGGTGGAGCGGTCCTTCCCCCGTCGGAGTCTGCAGGAGTGCATGGAATCAACGCTGGGAGCGGCTTTCCTGTCTGGTGGGATACCTACCGCTCTCCGTGCCGGCGTTACGTTGGGACTTTCGTTTGGTGGACCAGTACCTTGGCAACTTCGATACGGATGGCGTCTCAAACGCGTGAACGTATCACCCCTCTTCATCTCCCTTACCGAACGACTCGGATACGAATTCAAGTGCGGGAATTTGCTTATTGAAGCGGTATCTCATCCATCTTTCCAATACACCTCCCTTCCATCGTACCAGCGGCTCGAATTTCTCGGAGACGGTAAGAGTGCCCACTTGATCATAACCTCTGAAGCTTACATTATACTAGCACTCATAGAACTTGTTATCATGCGGCACTTGTACCACCGCTTTCCAAAAGCAACTTCTGGGGACCTCACGACAGCGAAGGGTAGACTAGTCCGCAATGCCGCTTTGGCATCTCTTGCCGTCAAGAAACTGGAGCTCCACAAGGTGATATTGCTCAACAATTCCAGCCTGAGTACCGCGATCTGGTCCTCCGCTAAACTTCTCCGAGAGACATCCTACGCGGAGATTGTCGTCAATGGGTGGAAATACGAGCCCCCTAAAGCACTCGGTGATGTTTTCGAGAGTGTCATGGGCGCCGTATTTGTGGACTCCGGTCATGATTTTGAAAAGTTCAGCGTTGTGGTGGAGATGGTAATGGGGGATCTCTTGAATGAGATCGAGATGGACCTACCCCTGGATCCTGTGTCGAACTTGATGATCTGGATGAGCAAGAACGGTTGTAGGCGGGTCAATTTCCAGTACGCCCTCCTTCGAAATTCGTCACTAAAAGCTAACGAGGCTATAGGAAAGGGACAAGTCATCCACAAATCAAGATGGCCGATACGGTTCTCGTGGTAGTTCACGGAATCGCTGTAACTGAGCCAATTCGGGCCAGGACCAAGGCTGTATCCAAGGCCCTTGCTGCAGAACTTGCCATGAAGGTCCTGGAAGACGAATCCTCCGACTATCGCCTTTCGCGACTGTGCGACTGTAATACAACAGGAGGTGCGATAGAATCTACGGTGGATATTGAAGAGGAGGAGGGAGAGGGGGAACAGGGAGGGGGCGAGGGACTGGACGTAGACCTAGTTCAGGAAGATGAGACGGAGGAAGGGTTCGCTGTGCTCGCTCAGCGTTTGGTCAATGCTAGGGAAGGGAAGTCATCAGAACCTGGACCCAATTGTGGTGAATCCAGCGACATGGATATTTCCGAGGACGAGGTCGAAGTACAATAATGTTTTGTGGGGTAATAAATACGCGGGGTCGCCTCTACTGGAGTGCGCGTCCATAAATCCTGTTCTGTGCCGGCTCCAAGCACTCCTCGAGCACAGTCAGAAGTGCAGGGTTTTCGAGAGCGGCGGCCACACGCTCTTTGTCGTTCAACTGTTTGTTTACTATTGTATCTGACACGAGTTTGCTATCGGTCACTGAGATGTTTCGAGAGACGTACGTTCGTTTTCGCTCTGGTGTGAGCCAGGCTTGACGCGGATGTCAACCTTAAATCGGTCGGGTAGGGCTCTCAACAAGCGGACCCGCAACGTCAGGCCTGTAGCAATTCCTTAGTCTCGCCTGTGTGGGAGTGGGTCCAGCATACCTATCACCGTGCTCATCCCACAGTGCGGAACAGTTGGGGTAAATTCAATCAGCACCCTGTTTGTCTCATTCGAGACGCTACACTGAGGAGCAGAGACGACCATTAATTCCTCCAGTGTCATGTGCTTGTGCTCCGGGTCTGTGATGAACCTGACCAGATCTAGAAGAAAAACATGGCCTCAGTTAGCTCGCAGCGACAGATGGCGGGAGATGCCAACCGAAGATCTCATTTTGGTCTATGCTTTCGCTTACAGAGTGGTCGTCGTAGAGCCCGCGCCCGCTCGCCCGGTCTTCATCCAGATCCCAGAGACTTGAAGAGGCGCGAGTACCTCGTTTCCCGGAAGTTTTGAGAACGGTGGGATTAGGATTGTAGATTTCGTTCATGACTCGGTGACTCTGATCGTTGGTTGAGGTCCCGAAGTGATTCGCGGCTCGATCGCTTTAGAAAATGATCACCAGCTTCAACACCTCACTCCTGCACTGCGATCAGACTTCAACAGTCCCGAGCGCCAGTTTGTACGCGTATGGGTAGACAACCAGCAAAAAACCCGGTGGTCATTGACCTTGTTGATTCTGACTCCGATATTGAGATCATTCACCATGCAATTGTGATTCCGGATGATGAGACACCTCCGAGACCTGGCCGCTCAAGACCAACGATACGAGAGGTATGCCTCCCTCATACAAGCAACTACAATACGGGCTTTGACAGTTATTAATCTCCTCGCAGTCACCCCTCCCTGTCAAAACAGAGGGCACCCCTCTCCCCACGGTCAAAACAGAAGCCCCTTCCAACCCCGCTGACTCGGGAAACTGTGGGAGAACAGAACTCGATCCCTTGAGTGGCCAAGCCATCACCGGTCACGATGAAACAGATAGCGATGCAACCTCAGAGGTGGATGATGAGTACAGCCATGCAAAAGTATGTGATAGCTTCTGATGCAACCTTGTACTTCATTGACCGCCCTCTAGGTGCTAGAAGAAATGCCTTGGCTAACTGAAAGTGATATTGAGGATATCCCCCCTGTAACATTTCCTATCCACCACCTTGTCTCAATGTGCTCATTGCATTGTATCCCAGATGCGAAGTCACCTTTACCATATGGCCATCCACCACAAAGTTACAAAAGTGGGTCAGGGTTTCAGCAATCCCTTCTTCTGCCAATGTATTTTTTCTGGGTCCAGGATATTCAACAATTGAGCATAAGTGAAAAACAGACTACCCCACAGAATCTGTTTTCATGGTCTTCACCATGGTTCTGCATTCCAGATTCACTCTCACTGGTATGTGCCCAGATTATGCAGGAGATTCCTAGCTCAATGGTGGAAAGAAATTACAAAGCATGTCAATTACTGGGGCTAAATTTACTCATCACATTGCCTATGCAGGCACCCCAAACTGGAAGAGGCATTCTCACCCTGGGAGTTCAAATAGTTTTGATGACTGGAGGAAACTTCAGCTGATTGAATCACAAAGAATGGCTCCTGGAAGTGAGTCCCTGGTGATAGTTTTACCCTGGTTTGTGGCTGGACAAGAGTCTATAGGTGTGAATCAGGTTGCTCAAAGTGGAAGGATCATTGCTATTGCATCATCAACAGTCCAAGGGGGGCATGACAGCCCCCCCACTGTGGATAATATGGGCCCATCTTTATTATTCTGGAAGGAAAACTTTGGTACAACCTGTTCTTCATGCAGTCTTAAGGATGTAGCTATGACTAACCACTTCAATAGGGTTTCAGCCAATGTATGCTCACACAAAACCATATGAGGTGGGAAGAGGTGGCATTTTATTTAGTGGTTTTATGTATCCTTTGGAAACTCATCCTCCCCACTTAGGTGAAACTGTCCTCAAGCATTTTGCAGTCAATGATGTCAGGTTTCACCCCCAAAGGTATTCTATGGACACTCGATATTTTTCATTCTCTAAAATAATCTAGCCCTCAACATGCAGTTTCATGTGGATATGACAAGCGTGTTTTCTTCTGGACCTTTGATACAGACCATGATCAGCTACATCCTCAGATTTCTGGAAGGAGTGTGTAACCTGATCTTCCTCATATATCTGACTAATGACTTCCCTGCCTATCCACAGTTGAAATGGCCAATGCACCTTCTGAACTTCATTATAGAGGAGATGAGCATGGCACTCTTGCAATTGTGGCTGATGGGTACAGAATATGCTATTCTTTACTGAACTGTACTCAGGGGCATTTAGGTCCATTCATGTGTGCAACCACACTCAAGGATCACCTACCATATTGGAGTCAGACCTACATTTTGAACCAACTAAAAACTGTTGTGTTTCTGGTCTGCAATGGGGGAAAAATAGGACATCAGACCTCCTGTTTGTTACCTGGCAACCCAATGGTCACAAGAAGCCCCCCAACAATCACAGCTACCACCAGTCATTGGGCATTCAGGATGGCAATCTGGTTTACAATTTTAGCACCTCAACCTCTCCTGGTAGTGCTCTTGACCTCAGTCCTGACGGTTTGTTGTTCCCCTGATTCCACCTAATGGAGCTCATAAGGCCAACAGGATCAAGAATTGCCCTTGCCACTCATGGTGGCACATCCCATAAACTCTCCATTCTTGATGTGAGGGTGGAGGAATCGAAACCAACCACAGAATTCTCTGTTTTGGGAATTCCGCATGGGAATGATATTGAACACCTCAAGTTTGACCCCAGTGGTGAATACCTTGCGATAGGGCGCTCCGATAACATTGTGCAGGTTTTCGACACCCGTATGGGTATTATTTTGCATACACTCCACCACGGCGAATCGATCTCCATGAAGCCCCCCAGCGAACGGTATGGAATCACGGCGATGGAATGGGTCGTTGGCTGGTGTGGCTATGGGGTCAGATTGCTCACCGGAGGTGAAGATGGTGAGCTGCTTATGATTAAGTTTTCCTCGCCCCCCACTGAGCCGAATATTTGGAAGGATGTGTACGAATGTGGGACATCGCACGACCGGCGACTGACTACCGAGCGAACACCCCACTGTTAGACGATCGCCTAGATCCAGCGAACGGACACGCCATTGCAAGAGAAAAGGATCCAATCGGCCATTTCTCCATCGGTAACAAGGGGATTTACGACGGTCATGAGATGGAACTCGTCGTGTAGGTGCCTTTTGGTGATAGAGCTGCACCACCGCTTACCCCATTCCAGTGGAGACGAGTCCGGCTATATCTCGATTTACGACAGAAGAGGGATTCTCCGTCGATGATATCTCCTCACCTCTAGGCTGGAATCAATCTATTATTTGTTTGTCAATACTTGTTTTGATGATTAACAGGGTCAACCCTGGAATCCCACGATCGTATGGTGGAAAAACTCTGACAATAAGATGGAGGCCGCCGGGGGCCGCATACGCAAACCGAGGGAAACGGAACAAAATGACTTTCTTTACCCGAAATTAAAAGGTTTGATCGGTAGGACCGTGAACAGAGGGAAATTGAATGTGAAAGAGATGTTTATCATCACCATAGACCATAAAAGATGGAGACAATGGAGCAAGCGACACAATACTGTTGACCGAAGATACCCTTGCCTCTTAGGAGCTGAATATGTGTGGTCAGATTTCCAACGGCTCGTGAGATCGCGCGTCAACACCGCGGATCGCCTGGCTTTCGCTGGCGGTCACCCTCTCCCTACGGGACTCGAAACCACCGATTCCAGGGCCACGGGGTTGGCGCATGATTGTGGGGCTTTCAGCGATACCGTTCTGGACACTTGAGGGAAGACTCGGGACGGGGGGGATAGATCCACTTCCAAAACCGGTATTAGCAAAGAGGGATCCAAATCCACCTGGAGAACGGCGGGAAGGGGAGGCGATGGTGGCATAGCCCTCGCGGATGTTTCCGTTGGAGGAGCGAGTGTTCAGTCGTGGAACTGGATTCTGTAGTGATTTCATGTCAGGCATGGACTTCTTTCCTCGGAGCAGGTTGGTGGAAGATGTGGTATTAGTTGGCGTAAGATACGCTGAAGGGGTGCGGGAAAGTGTCTGGCGAGGTTGCTGTCGCTACGGATGAACAGATATTAAATCATGCGCTCCCTGACGCGCTCCGTGAGGAACTCGTGTGAAGGGGCTTACCGTGGCCGGATCTATTCTAGTTACGACTGCATAGCGTTCATCGCCCTCGCCGACAGAATAGTGGTAAACGCCCAACTTCTGAGCAATCAAGTGGACGACCCGTCGTTGTTTCGGAGACAACGTCCGAGAGAATGCGAGTTCGTCACGCATATGGTCATCCTTGAACAACAAAATGCGGGAGTATATGTCCAGAGTGGATGGGTCATTAAGGTCCAGTTCGCTGCTCGGAGATTTCACCGCAGGACTTGCGGCGAGGGGAGATATCAAGTTTTGCAATTGCTGAACGTTAGTATTGATGTTGAACGGCGGGGAAAGCCCGGAGATTGCTGTGAGTTGTGGAGGTGAATACTGCTGTTGCTGGGAGGCATATTGGGCGGAGAAAGATCGTTGAGGTGGGAAGGTAGGGGGCATGACTGGACCAAAGTCGTCGTAGGCAGGGATAGAAGGAACCACCTGCTGCTGTTGCTGATGCTGCTGCTGTTCCTTCTCGAGTTGCATCGACCGCATGCGCCGGATCGCCTTCTCCCTTTCAATACGCTCCTTTTCCCCTGCCTGGAGCACTTTTTTATATTCCACTCGCAACTTGCGGCCCTGAACATCGAACCCATTCAAGGCCGCCACCACCGCATCGGCATCACTCGCGGCCCTGAAGTTGGCGAATGCAAGACCACGAAATTGACCGGATTGGTCGAGGTGATAATTGAACGCGTAAGGGGTTGGGATCGACAAGGAAGCCTGAGTTCAAGGTTAGGTGAATACAGAGTCAAAATAAAATAAAATAGAATGGACTGACGATGATGTCCAGTAGGGTCTCCCTTTTGACGTTGAAGGGGATATTCTTGATGACGATGGCCGTAGGGATAACCTCATCGTCGTTTCCTTGAACCGGAGTGGTAGGCGCATTGATCTGCGATGACGGTGGGGAACCTCCGGTGGAAGAAAAGTCGGAGTTGTTATTAGGAGAAAGCGACCGGTTATCAGGGTTGACGATGGGATTGTCCAACCATTGCTTCGATGTCCGGTCAGCCCATGGTTTGACAACGGCAAAAACATTAAAAAAAACGCACTGAAGGCAACCCACCCCTCATCGTCTTGTTCTTGAGGGGGGACTGGTTCATGGTGAGCGGGTTGTATTGGGATTGAGCGGGGATTGGAGGCGAGGTGGAATAGTGGTACTGGGATCTTGCACCACCGTTGCCACCGTTGCCTTCATAATCGTAAGAATCATGAATGCGTTGCTGGGACCGCTTTGAAGAGAGCGAGAGAGAACCGATATCCGGCGTTGATGAAGCGGTGCTGCTCATGACGGATTGCGTTTCGCTTTGGCTGCTAGTGGGGTGGAGAATGGAGTAAAATCAATAACCTGGTCGTAAATCGTAAGGAAAGAAATGAGAAGAGAAAATTGCCGCCTAAGTCGTTGACACCGATGTTGGCAATGGGACGTTACGGCGGATTTGGCTAAAAAGCTGAACTGGATCGATTCCTTGTTCTCACAGACCACGAGGTTGATCTCATCACCCCCCACCTGGGCTCGGTGGTGTTTGGAGAACATTCGGATTTTTACTTGTACAATCGGTATAGAGCAATATACGAAACCAGAAGCAAGGATCCAAAGAGGTAGAACACTCGGCCATGATAGTCAGGCTTTCCACCGGACAAAAAGTTACGGAGCGGCAGGAACGTGAGTCCAACAATGAAATTACAAACCCCTTTGTCATATTCAGCAATCATAACGGGAGCGTTAAGCGAGACGAACACATACAATTCATTGATAAGGCGATGGAAGTCAATGCGGACACAGCCTATAAATCGCGTCAACGACAATGGCGAACAGGTAAACCGAACACGAGACTCACGTGTGGCGGCGAGACCTCTGGGAGCATGATGAACGGAATAGGTCCGAGACCAGAAGCGAAAGCCCTAACCAGCCCTGCGTAAACACGAGCCCAACTCGATAGACCGAGAGACGTACATGACAAATATCAGGATGGCGATGCTGCACATTGCTACGGACCCGTTGTTCAACCCGAAACCAATAAATCCGTGCGCTGCCACTGCAGTCAATACCGAAACAGTAAGGATCTTCTTTCTTCCAACACGCTACAAGTTGTGGGAGGCCATCAGCGAACTGACAAAAAGAGAGGTGGGCGAATGGCGTTAACCTCGATCAGGAAAATCGGTGGAAAGGTCATGATGACATTCACAACGGTGACGAGAATCGAGATATAGGGGCCCAACCCAGGAATTATGTTGGAAAGGATCTCGTTGCTGTAATATAAAACTGGTGAAAATCAGACATCCTGATTACATCGGAGATCGGACCGCCAAACGCACCAGCGTTTACACCTGCACCGCGCAAGCGTAAGTTCAGTGACCTGTCAGATGAAAACCCCAAACACTATACCAGAGATTTGTTGAGAAACCATAGCAAGGGATACGATTGCAAGTGGCAATCGTAGCTCCTTTGCCTTGAGAGCATGCGGGATGCTCACGGCATGCTCCCGTCCATCGTCAGGGTCCTTAGCGAGCAATGGGTCTTCATCTGGCGCTACGGGACAGCGATTGAACCAAGCTCATTCGAAGGGGCCGGTATGCTCACAGTGAGAACCACCATCCTCCCAGAGCCTCTGGTAATATGCCCTTCCGGACTGGGGGTCACCGTTGCGGATTGCCCACACCGGGGATTCGACCATGGTGGGGCTGATGAAGAACTGGGCAACAGCGGTCAAGCTTGATAAGAAGGGAACATAACGCCAGGCAGTTGGAGTCGCAAGCTTGAAGCCGATGAGTTGCGTGATCATGATCCCAACCACGATAGACAATTGGGTGAAGACCCCTGTGCCCAGATGTGAAGACGGAGCATTGCGATTCAACGAGATGGACTGACCGACTTTGCCTCGAATTCTTGTTGGAGATACTTCTGCGATAAAGATTGGGGTCAGGCATATGCCAATGCCCGCAGCAATGCCGATCAACAATCTGGTTGGTTCGATTAGGGGATGTTTGGGAGGGCGGGCGATCCATACCTTCCAACGACGAGCAGGGTATATCCAGAGGCAATGGCCATGAACAAAGCACCGAGTGCAGTGAGGATAGCACTGATACGAAGCGCGCCACGCCTTCCACGACTATCCATGACCACATTTGCCCCAGCGCTGCCAATTAAACCGCCAACAGAGAAGACTGAGGTGAGGGCGGAGAACTGAGCCTCAGTCATAGGGATGCAATTTGGGAGTCCGAGGGGGGAATCATCGTCAGAGGTTAGTTTGCATGATAAGACGGCTTGGATTTGGTTTAGGGCCGATATATGGTAGCCGTACTGTGGAGAGAGTCAACGACCCGGCAAGGGAACTGCATGAACCGCCAGCTACAGCTGCTGACCTGGAACGAAGTCACAAGTATCCAGGCGCAGGCTACGATGCCGAAGGAGGTGAACGATCTTTGCTCTCTCGGAACCATCTGGCTTGGTTGCTACTTGGCACGTTACGTTGGTGGCACGAGGTACAAGTCTTGATGTGAGGGTCAAACGCTGAGCGCCCAGTCGTCGAGACCGTCCCCATTTCTATTCCCCGTTCAGTTATAGACGGACACGAGGCATGAGCTGTGAGTTGGGTACATGCCCATAGCTTTCAAGATCTTTGACAGATTCTGTAAGGTATTCTGACCACAATACGTTTTCTTCTACCAGAGGTGTGTTCTGATACCGATCTAACCCTCTCAATCCGTTTTCCAATCCTTGTCTCAGATGCAACAAAACCGTGTTTCTCTACTTTTCGTTGCCACGGGCGACTGAGGCCAACCCTTTACTTCGTGGACTAAAGCAGACGTATGGTGTGAGCCCCCGTTGCGACAACTGGCTCCCTTCGCCCTGATATCCTTCCACAATTTCATGCCCGTATTCGTAACACGTCTGGTAATTTCGCTCAAGAAAGCCGTTAATGTTAATTCAGAATCTGGCACTGAATAGCGGGTTGACCGCTTTATAACAAGGACTGGGCGCAGTCTGCTTGAACTTATGGTCGCTGTCTTTCGAGGCCATCCGCCAGCTCCAGAAGGCTGGAATAATTAAATACTCACAACATCTCTCGTCGCTCCCCAACGGTATTTTTCACAATTCCACACCCATATTAGAAGATGCTATGTAACGCATAAGAGTGTAAGTTGAGATTGTGTGAGGACGAACAGCGACCGTGCGTGACGGCGTTACCGGTGTGACGGACGGAAACACAATCGATCCAAAATGCGCGGGCGTTACGCGTCCTCTGACCACATTCCAACACCCAACCGTAATGGTGAACTACAAGTTAATACTCACAAACGCACGCTTTGACGTCCTATCGTATCTTAGGAATCTTCTCTTCGTATCGTGCCCCCTCAGGGCTCCAAGACGACCGGCTCTGAGACGGCGAACA